>Ga0326511_10001323_pt1 | contig 20699 bp, 13 predicted proteins | sample 0_2496_0518_D_FD_203701 | JGI IMG/M metagenome (GOLD analysis project Ga0326511, IMG submission 203701) | Bovine rumen microbial communities from UC Davis, California, United States - 0_2496_0518 | ecosystem: Host-associated > Mammals > Digestive system > Stomach > Rumen | place: USA... | reverse complement strand
AGATGATAAAGAAGATGACAACAAGAACAAGCAGAACGGCAAACCATTTGAACTGCTGCTGCGAAAGCTCGGTCTGCTGCTGGGCTATCTGCTCTTCCTTCTGTTGCGTCTCATAGATCACAGCCAACTCCTCGGCATCACGTCGATGCTGGTTGTCCTTGACCGTATCGAGAAGATTGATGATGCGCTCAGCGGTCTTCAAGGCCTCGTCCTTACGACCAGTCTTTACGAAAGCCTTAAACGTGGTCGACGGACTCTCGATGAGATAGTCGATGCTGGGTGTAATGCCCTCAGCCACCTCGGAGGAGTCAATCTTCAGCTGGATATTCAACAGTTTTTCCCACTGTTCGGTCACCTCCAGGAAATAGGCCTGATCATAGATGCCTGCATACGACTTGGCATAATCGGTAGCCAGGAACTGCTCATAAGCAGCCAGTCCCTCCTCGCGATGTCCGGTATTGTAGAGAACCACAGCTTTGTTGCTCAGCACCATTGCATAATAGTTCTCATAGCTCTTCATATTAAAATTGGTAGCGGACAAGCGAGCCATCGCCTGCTCCATCATATTCATCCAAGGAACGGCCTTCTCGAATTCACGACGATTCAGATAAGTATTGATAATATTACTGGCAATGAGAAAACACGACTCCTGGAGATCGCTGTTTTCAGGATGGGCCAGCGCCAATCGCTCGGCATATTCGCGGGCTTCGTTCTGGTTGCGTGCGGCTTCCTCGATATTACCCAATTTCAGCATAGTATTACCAATAGACGACAAAAAGCTTGCAGCCCACATCTGACCACTAACCGTCGTATCGTTGCGGGCTACCTCATAGCCCTTAGTGGCGGTGGTGACAGCATCTTCGAAATTCGAGATATTTTGGGACATCGTATATAGTCCCTGCATAGCCTTATAGTAATACTCAAGGTCGTTCTTCAGGAAATAGTCAGTAGAAAGGGCTTTCTTATAGTAGAGGGCTGCCGTGCGGGGCTTCTGCATGTCATAATAATGGTCGCCACGCCAGTATTCAGCTTCAGGCGAAGAGATGGCTCCGGTTTCCTCCAAGCTATCGACTACTGCAAAGTAATTCGGAGCATGTTGGCCACCCAAATCGATAAGCAGGTTCCTATTTTCAACCAGCTTTTCACGTTGTAACGTGTTCTTTTCCGAATTAGGCGCGGTCTTGACTTGTCCGCAAGACACAAGGGTAGCTAACAAGAGCAGTGCGGCGGCAGGTGTCATCGGACGACGATGACGCGAAATGAAATTCCAAAGAGGAGAAAGCATGATGACTATTGAAACAACCATTAATAATACTAGCAACCAAGCAAATAGATAGTAACTCTTCATCAGCACGAAATCGGGACACACCAAGGCGAGGCTCCAACCCGTACGACCAAAAGGCATATAGAACACATGGCTCTGCACACCTTCGAACAGGAGTCGTTGATGACCGGTCTCACCACTTATCATAGCACGACCGAGACGCATCAGGTCCGGATCATTGTTCTCAAGCGTAGGCGTCAAAATGGTCTCGGTAAGCAGGCGTGTGCTGTCGGGGTGAACAATGTAGGTTCCCCCGCGCCCTAAAAGCATGAGATAAGACTGGGGGAACGGATGGTGCGAGAGAATAGCATTGGACAGCTGCTTCAGAGGGATATCAGCAGAGAGTACACCGATGACCTCGCCTTTGCTATCGTAAAGGGGCTGACAGTAGGAAGTCATGATTTCCTTCACGATAATGCCATCAGTATTGTATTCGGCATAGGGCTCAATCCAGTATTTCTTGTTCAGATGACGGGGTATCAGATACCAGTCCATACAGAAATACTGGTAGCCATCGTCTCCCTCCTGTTCGGTCAAAATACTATCACCCCGATTGTAGGAATAGGCAGAGAAGTACTTACCCTTCTGCTTGAAGAAATAGGGTTCGAAAGAGATGCTACAGCCCTTCATATCAGGATTGTCCTGGAGGATCTCACGGCTATATGCAAACATCTGATCGGGGTCGTCAAGATGGTGCTCGATAAGCGGGATATAAGCGTCGGCTGCCGTCTGTATCTGATTAACCATCACAAAGGCATCGCGGACAACGGTCTTTAACGAGGCAACAGCTTTGTCCAAGGTTTTCTGCTGGACATAGGAACGACCGTAGTATAACGCGGTGCCAAAAGCAATAGTCAACAAAGCACCAATAATCATCAACAACCATTGGTAACGCTGACGGATAGGCTTGAGTCTGTTCATAATGCGCTCTTAATTATTCCCCATTAACTCGTTGTACGACACTTCACGACGGATGATACCACAATCGAATAGCAGCCGACTGGCTTTCTTCACCATATCAGCACGCACACGGAACTCACGTTGCTTTGAGTCTCGATCAACCTGCAAGCGAAGAATCTCGCGTAGCATTAGTTTCTGCTTCACCCGATTGGTGGAGATGTTGTGCTTCTTGACATATTTCATCACAATCTCCAAAGCTTCTTCAGGATGGGAAGCAGTCCACTCCCACCCTCGTCTGGAAGCCATAGCAAACTTGGAAATCGCACTGCGATGGGTCAGATAATAGTCGCGCTTCACATAGACGCCATTCTCCTGAATGTTATAGTCATGTTCGCTGAATCGATAGAGGTACTCCTCAGGCATCTGGAAACCGGCCTGCTGTAATTCAATGAATTCGTTATAGCTCACGACCATAGTCGCATCGACAGCTCCTGAAAGGAACACGTTGATACCGCTGGAAAACGGTATCCAATTGTAATTCAAGCCTTCCTTCTTGCTCATGCAGATCAACAGGTAGTTGGGATTGGAGTTAAAGATAGAAACCTTCTTGCCCTTCATCTGCATGGGATTCATACACCAACGGGAAACGAGAATGTTGCTGCTGTTCATCGAGTCCTGGAAGATATTCACCAAGGGAATACCCTGCGAAATGAAGTCAATAGCAGATAGCATAGAGAATATGGCGGCATCGCACTGGTCGGTCTGCAGACGCTGGAAAGCAGAACTGGTAAGCGTTGGGTGCTGGATGATGACATCAAGCCCTACCTCCTTGTAGAAACCTTTCTCCTTGGCCACATAGTAGCCTGCAAATTCTGCCTGTGCCGTCCATACTGTCGTAAACACCAATTTCTCGGCATTTACCACGGTCGGTAGCAGCAGCAACAATGCTATTATCAGGCGAAACTGTTCTCTCATTTTAATGGCGTTGAGGTTTCAGCTGCAAAGATACGATTATTCTTTCAAAAAAGGATGAAAATTATGAATAAACTTTTAAAACAACCGAAAATTATTCGTTCAAGACGCCACAATGAGGGCAATGGCCTTTCTGACGGAGATATCGCCCACAATGACCACACTGGTATTGATGGCGTGAAAAATGAAGAAAACGACGTAAGGAAAAAAAGACATATGCGACCAGCAGCAGATAGCCGAAGTAAGAGAGTGTGGACAGGCTGAACACCACATAATCAACAGCACAGACAGCCACCAATCCCACCAGATAGAGTAATGCCTCGACAGGGGGAAGATGACGACGGACATCATCTACTGCAGCAACAGCTACAATAATGATAGCCCACACAAAGGAAATAAAGATAGCCAGATACCACGGAAGGGCAAAGGGATTGAGCGAGGGATGGTAGTAGAAATGACGCCACGACTCTGCTCCAAACATCTGGATGCTGGCATAAATACTGGCTGAGGTAGCGATCAGTAAGCAAAGTAAAGTGGGATAAGGCGAATGGATATCATTGAAATGGACGATATAGGCATTACGCCGCATCAGGCGACGCAAGGCATAAAGGGCAGCCGCAAGGACGCATAATGCGAGGAAGAGCAACAGGTGATTGTTGGTGAAGAGATCAATAAACTGCGATATTGGATCGTCTGGCGAGACACCTTCAAGCAACTCACTCTCACGAATCCATCCTTGGGTAATCTGGTCGCGTGCCACCTTCACCCAGACAGAGTCGATCGTATCGCTGGGAACGGTGCATATCTCGGCTACTACAATGCGTTCTCCACGTACAACATAAAGCGTGTCGAAGGCCATTTCAGGTAAGGCATCAGACAACGGCAGCTGTGATGCATTGACGATAAAATTGTAGTTTTGCGAATAATGATGCGTGGTCGAGAATGAGATGGAGTCGATCTGATGCTTGGTGAGATCCCATGCGTCAGGAGTCTGCTGGCCGTGATTGTAACAAGCAGTAAACTGGAGCGCCAGGATTCCTAATATAAACAGTCTAATCAGCCGCATAGACATTCATTTGACATTGCTGACAGTTAAACTCCAAGCGGAAACGACGACCATCGCCCAAACGGAGATAGAGAGGTTCGCGCCATGTGGGCTTGACGCCACCATATTTGACACAACCGCCCAACGAGAATCGCAGGCAGTGACGACACTGCATGAGGGGACGATTATCAGGATGAAGCTCATAGGCAGTGAGCTTCAAAACACCATAGAACTGGCAAGCCAGCTGATTAGAGATATTGGAATCGGTAGTCACAGACGGACCACTATGTTCGCTGAAGGCGCGTGGCTCGGAATGAGCAGGTGTCGTTTTCTGCATCATGGTGTCCACCCAACTGCGACGGAGGTCAGCTAACAAACTACTGGGAATAAAGTAGTTGAAATCGTTGGGTTGCAGTAGCACTTCTTCACACTCATAGATAGTTCCACCCAGACGGGAAAGCTGACAAAGGATATTTTCACGTTGAGGTTTCTTGGCCTTCTGGTGTTCACAAGCGATAGAGACACTGACACCTTCGCCACTAAGCATAAAGCCGTCAGCGGTGGGTTGCAGGCAGAGTGAGACAGCTATCTTACGCTGACTACTTGGACGTGAGAGTAGACGTTCGAATTCCTGGTCATTATTGCGGTATAGTGCTATTCCCGAATGGAGCGAACGAGGCATCTGCTGAGGATACAGGCGATTGCCCTCAGCACGGTTGACACGAAAGCCTTGAAGTTCACGATTATCATCGATATAGCAAAGGCCGTCGCCATTGGCAAAGGCAGCGGTACCTGCCACATTGAACGAGTCTCGACGTAACTCCTTGACAGTTCCCACAAACTCGCCCAACGCCTTAGGGGTGTCGGGTGAAAAGATGTCGGGCTTGCGACCATGCAGGAAATAGGTGGTAAAGCCCCGATTGAAGGTCTTGCTCAGATTGGGCGTGAAACTGTAAGTACACTGACCTCTGGAGGAGCGCTGATAGTCGTGAGGATGTTTGGCAATAAAAGCGTTTAAACGCTGACTGTAGGCTGCTACCACATTTTTCACATAAATGACATCCTTTAGACGTCCCTCAATCTTAAAAGAGGTGGCACCTGCAAGAATCAATTCGTCCAAATAGTCTGACTGATTGAGGTCTTTCAGTGAGAGCAGGTGGCGTTGATGCTCAAGTTCACGTCCTTCGGCATCAAGCAAATCGAATTTCATACGGCAGAACTGGGCACATGCTCCGCGATTGGCAGAACGACCAAAGCAATGTTGGGAAGCATAGCAAATGCCACTATAACTGACGCATAAAGCCCCGTGAACAAAAACTTCCAGCTCGACATCGGGCACTTCACGATGAATCTCAGCAATCTCCTGAGCTGACAACTCACGTGCCAGCACTACACGACTAAAACCCAACGAACGCAGCCAACGTACCTTTTCTGGCGTACGATTATCGGTCTGCGTGGAAGCATGCAGTGTCAAATTTGAAGGAAGTGACAAGAGCCCCATATCCTGAACGAGAACAGCATCTACCCCAACCTCACTAAGTTGTTGAAGGAGTTGTTGGGTTGTAGACAATTCATCATCATAAATCAGGGTATTGACAGTGACATAGACACGAGCCTCAAACTGATGAGCATACTGGCAGAGCTGACGGATATCGTCGACACTATTGCCTACGGCAGCACGAGCACCAAAACGGGAAGCCCCTATATAGACAGCATCAGCCCCATGATCGATGGCAGCAATACCACACTCCAAATTCTTGGCTGGGGCAAGCAACTCTAAATTTATCATCACTGAATCATGTTAATATCGTAAGGAGTCTCCTGATAAACGTAATAATTTATCCAGTTGTTATACAGTAAGTTGGCATGAGCACGCCAAGTGACCATAGGTGATTGGCTGGGATCATCATTACGATAATAATGTCGAGGCAGCTCAACATCATCACGAACATCCTTATCACGACGATATTCATTGTCGAGCGTGTTTGGAGCGTACTCTAAGTGACCAGTAATAAAGAACTCACGGCCATTACGTGCCATCACCATGCTGACTCCACATTCGTCGCTCTCAGCAATCAGTGTCAAGTCGGGATGATGCAGAATATCATCACGTTGTATCTCCGTATGACGACTATGAGGCATCTGGAACACATCGTCAAAACCTCTGAAAATGGGCAGTTGGGGCTCCAATGTGTACTGAGGGAAGATGCCAAACATTTTCTTCTTGAGCGGGTACTTAGGAATACCATAGTGATAGTAAAGACCGGCCTGAGCAGCCCAACATATATATAAGGTACTCGTTACATGCGTACGCGCCCATGAAAAAATCTCAGTCATCTCATCCCAATAGGTGACATCCTCGAAATCGAGCTGCTCGACAGGCGCACCCGTGATGATCATGCCATCATACTTCTCGTTGCGCATCTCAGCAAAGTCACGATAAAACATCATCATGTGCTCTATAGGCGTATTCTTTGGAGTATGGCTCTTCAGCTTCATGAAACTAATCTCCAACTGCAAAGGCGTATTAGAGAGCAGACGAATAAGATCGGTCTCTGTAGTAATCTTCAGAGGCATCAGGTTGAGAATAACAATCTTTAATGGACGAATATCCTGCATATGGGCACGAGAATCGTCCATCACAAAGATATTTTCGTGCTTCAGCAACTCAATGGCAGGTAACTTATCTGGTAATCTTAAGGGCATAGATCTTTTAATTTTCTACATGAAAAACACAGGTGGACACATTATCATAGCCCCCCCTATCGATAGCAGCTTCGCAAAGGTGATTGGCCGTGCAACCCTCGTTCAGTAACTGTTCTATGATATCATCCGGTACCATATCGTTCAGTCCATCTGAACAAATCATATAGGTGTCGCCTTCAAGTATATCATCAGTGAGATCAAAGAAATCGAGGTACGAATTCCGAATTCCAGCTCCGATGCAGTTGGTAATCACGTTAGAGTGTCTTTTCTTGCCATCGACAACATGACTGAGGGAATGATCTGTTGAGATTTGGGCCAACTTACCATCACGAAGACGGTATAGGCGACTATCGCCACAATTCATCCAATAATAACGTTGATTATAGTATAGGACACTAACGAGCGTAGTACCCATCTCGAGTTTAGACTGATCGACCAGACCACGTGAATTAATAATCTGGTTAATAGATTTCAGCCATTCGAGCATCATCTCATGAAACTCACCAGATGCCAGTCCATGAGGCAGATCATCGATAAAAAACTTCAGGTTAGACAGGGTTTCTTCACTGGCCACCTCGCCAGCCTGATGCCCCCCCATCCCATCAGCCAACGCAATGACAAAACGGTCGGTATTTTCTGTCATAAACTCCGTCTGATAGGCATCACTGCGTATAAATTGATCGTATGCCAGCACCATGTCTTCGTTGTTACTTCTAACACATCCAACGCGGCTGGCAGCCGTTAAAGTGATTCTACTCATTATTTAATTGATACTTACTTGCAAATTAATGTTAGCCAACGTAACGATGTCACCACTCTTGATGGTCATTGGGATGTCAGGCATCACATCGCGCTGGTTCAGCTTTGTGCCATTCGATGAGTGCTTGTCTATGATGCACCATCCACTATCTGGTTTATAAATCAACTGAGCATGAACACCCGATATATACATATTACCCTCAAACAACTGCTGATACGGGCCTTGACGACGACCAATGACAGCACCATTAACCCCTACCATACGGATATCGAGTGTAGGGTTGTATAGTGTAAGTGTGGGAATGCCATTCTGTACAGGCAATTGAGAACCTTCTGGTGCCCGACGTGAAGTCTGCGTCAGAGGCTGAGATATGGGGTTGTCGGAAATACCGACTGATGCATGAACCGATTGCTCACGTTGTTTCTGCAAATCATCTACACTAATCATCAGTCCACCACAATACGTGCAGCGGCGCCCCATTCCAACTCTTCCACAATTGCTACAGTAAACAAGTTCCTGTCCACACTGGTCACAGTAGTGCGAGTCATCTTCTATCTCTTCTTTACAACTTGGGCAAATAATCATAATTCTTCCTTAATATCTTCTGGCATAATAAGTTGATAGGTCTCCTGTGTAATCTCTGCCTGTGGCAGGCTGCTGACACGCATGGAGAGTTGCTGGATAGTTGCATCTAGCATATTTCGCATTTCGCGGGCATTGCCGAAGGATTCACTCTTGTTGATAACCTTGCGGCAGATGAGATCCATCAGCTTGAACTCAGCCTCCGGTGCCAACTTATAATTGTCCTTAGAGGCCATCTTCTTATAGATCGCTAACAGTTCATCCTCATTATAGTCGTCAATATGCATCTTATGGCTGAAGCGGCTTGCCAATCCAGGATTGACAGCGAGGAAAGTTTCCATCTCATCACGATAGCCTGCAGCTATCACAACGAACTTACCACGATCGTCCTCCATACGCTTCATCAACGTGTCAATAGCCTCCTTGCCATATTGGTCGTTCTCCGATGAGAGTGTATAGGCCTCATCAATGAACAGAATACCACCCATCGCTTTGTCACACATATTGTTGACTATCTTTGGTGTCTCGCCCATATACTTACCCACAAGAGTAGCTCGGCTGGCCTCAATGACACGACTAGTTGGCAGGATCTCCATAGCCTGTAGCACCTCGCCCATCTTGCGGGCTATTGAGGTCTTACCTGTACCCGGATTACCCGTCAGGATAAAGTTCATGGACATCTGTTGTACCTTCCCTGCACCCATGGCCGCACGTTGCTTCATGAACATGCTCTGCACCGCCAAGCGACGAATCATGTTCTTAACAGAACGCATACCGATGAAGTCGTCGAGTTCGTTGAGTACCTCGTCGAGCGGACGAGCCTGCTCACTCTGAGTCATTGGCAGATCGGCAGTAGTGATACGATACATATCCTCCTGCTGGAAGTTAGGATCGTTAACCTGTTCAACCAAGCGCTGGCTCTGACGCTCGACAGTCTGGTCGAAGATGCGACGGGCCTCTCTGGCGTTACCGAAGTTCTTGTCGCGACGCAGATACAACTGCTCGAACTGACGATGGATAGCACCACGTGTATCATCATCAACGGTGAAGTTCTTGCCTTTGGCCAGACGGATGAAGATTTCTGTCAGTTCATCAGGTGTATAGTCATCGAAATGAATAGTCTGCGTGAAGCGACTCTTCAATCCCGGGTTGGTGTCGATGAAGTCGTGCATCTGGTCGGTATAGCCGGCGACGATGCAAATAAACTTGCCGCGATCGTCCTCCAAACGCTTCAGCAAGGTATCGATAGCCTCAGCGCCAAAGCTGTCCTGATCGTTTGATTTCAGGGTATAGGCCTCATCAATAAACAGCACGCCACCCATCGCCGAATCTATCAGCTGATTGGTCTTGATAGCCGTCTGACCGGAATAGCCAGCTACCAGTTTAGAGCGATCGGCTTCAACTAACTGGCCTCGAGACAGGATGCCTAACGTGCGGAAGACATCAGCCATAATACGGGCCACCGTTGTCTTACCCGTTCCAGGATTACCCGTAAAGACATAGTGCTTGCCTTGGAAAGTGTTGGTCTCTCCACGACGGATCTGCAAATTAAGGAAGGCAGCCAAATTAGATATCTCCTTCTTGACGGCAGCAAGTCCGACCATGCCGTCAAGCTTGGCCAGACAATCGGTATAGTCGACAGCCTTGGGAGCCTCGTAAGGTATATCTTCTGTCACAATGGTCATCAGCTCATCGTTAGAAAGCGTTGAGATGTCTACCTTCTGCAAGCGTTCTGCCTGCTTGGCACATATCTTATCAAAAAGCTGACGCATGGTTCGGCCATTGGCGAAATCTTTCTCACGAGAATTGTAAAGCTCGGTGATCATCTTGAGCGTCAATTCCTTGGCATCAGCAGCAAACTGGTATTTCTTCTCACGGGCGAATACTTCCATGATCTGGAACAGTTGGTCGGGCGTGTAGTCGTCGATGTTGAGGAAATAGCTGAAACGACTACGGAATCCGACATTAATGCGGAACAGGTTCTCCATCTCCGTGCGATAGCCTGCAGCAATCACTACAAACTTACCACGATCGTCCTCCATCCGCTTCATCAACTGCTCCAAAGCCTGAGCACCTTGATTGTCGCGTTCGCCACTCTGACTAAGCGGAGCCAACGTATAAGCCTCGTCGACAAATAGGATTCCTCCTAAAGCCTTGTCGCATAAACGGTCTACAACCTTAGGTGTCTCACCCTGATAGGGACTCACCATCTTGGCGCGATCAACTTCAACGACATGACCGCTATCCAAATAACCGATAGCCTCCAGAATCTCACCCAGTTTACGAGCTATCGTTGTTTTACCCGTGCCAGGATTACCCGTTAACACGATATGGATGCCCATCTTCTCCTGTTCGCCTAGACCACGCTGAGCACGCTGCATGTTATTATGAACGGTGAAAGCAATCTCACGAACGGCTTTCTTCACCTCGTCCATACCGATATAGCGGTCGAGATCGCTAAGGATATCGTCCAGAGAACGCTCCTCAGGAACATAGCCTCGGATGTCCTGCTCTTCAACCATCACAGCATTGGTTCCCCGACTGATGAAAGAGGTAAAGATATCCTCAGCAGTCTTAATGGCTACATGAGCATAACCAAATGTCTCGTCCTTCGTCTTCAGCTGATATTGGAAAAAGCGCTGTAGCTTATGGTCAGCCTCTGGGGTATATGCAGCGATACCATACTTGGTGCGCAACTCCATCTTACACATATCGCACAACTCCTGATAACCGGGGGTCGGCAGACGGAAAGTGTACTTGAAACGATTCTGCGCAGCAGGATTGGCTACGAGGAAATCATCTAGTCCCTTGGGTAGACCAGCCATGATGACAATAGGATTCTCATCCCACTTGTCCATCTCGACAAACAGCTTATCAAGAGGGTTCACCTGGTTAGAATAGCGATCTGGCAGCAGCTTCTGTACATTATCAAAGAACAGGATACCTCCCTTCGCCTTCTTGACATTGTCCTCCCACTTATCGACGAAGCGCTGATAGTCTACAGCATCAACCATCGTCAACTTAGGCTTCTCAATTATCTTATACTGGTAGAAATAATCTCGTATGATTTCCGACAAAGCAGTTTTACCGGTACCTGTTTCACCTATTATGATAGTATTAACACTCAGGCGGACCTTCATGATATCCTTGCGAGAGTGGAGATAGGTATAAGTATCGACCACTGTCTTTAACTGCTTCTTCACCTCATCGAGCCCAACCATCCGGTCGAGCACATTCTGCGTAGAAAGTGGCTGTCCACACCACTTACAGAACTTCGCTATAGATCGGTTTTCTTTATGACAATGCTCACAAACCATACTATTCTACATCCTTTTGTAATTGTTTGACTACTCCGCTGGGACTAATCTTCACATTATCCAGATCGGGGTGACGATTCAGGAGCTTCGGACTCAGCACGACCATTTCTAACAACAACAAGCCTATCATGATGCTCCACATGACATAGTGAAGCACAGACTCACCACTGATAGAACGAATCTGATTGGTCACGTCATCAAGCATATTGAACTTGGAACCTTTAAACTTAAACGACTTCTGCTTGAAGGTATAGTATAATGGCTCTAGGAGTGTCGACTTGATATCGTCTTCCATCACCTCGTTGATAAGCTGGTTGTCGCTCTTCGAGTCACCTCGGAAATCTGTCATATGACAAATCAGCATATATATTAAGGTGATGACGATAATGGCGGGCACAAATAGACTGTAATGCGACGTATTGACATACCTTAATATAAAAATGGGAACATAAGATGTCAAGAAACCCAACAATCCCCACAAGCAAGATAATACAAATCCATAACCCCGGAAGAAGGCCCGCATTCCGACAATAATGGCGGTCATGCCACCTAATGGCAACGAGATAGTCATGAAGGAATGGTTCAACAGATAGTTTCTATTCTCAACACCAAGCAAAAGCAACAAAACTATCCACAAACCACACAGCACATAGAAAACGATTCGCCACATGTGTTCCTTGGTCTTGGCTCGATGATATCCAGAGCGAACTTCCTCGTATTTACGAGCAGTCTCGTCCTTGGCATTGATATAACGCTTGTAATATCTCTGGTTCTGGTCTATCTCACCTAAGGTGAGCACCCACTCTTCCAACTTGCGCTCATAACTATATGTCTCTGCGAAGTCTTGATGGGGGTCTTCATGGTAAAATACCGACATCCACTGACTCAGTGCACCACGTTTGATTTCTGGTAACAAGGCAGGACGATGAGCCAACTTGTCGAAATCAAGACCATTTTTCAGCTCTGCCCCATCTTCCAATACATAGGTAGGAATAGTTCCTAAAATACGGCAGAAGCGATAGGCTGCTGTACGAAGGTCGTAAGCACTCAGGCGTTCACGATTCTCCTCACTTCTCAAATCGAAGCAGGCACGTGCCTGACTCAACTGTTCGAACCAGCCATGAAGCTGAGCAAAATAGGCAAAGCGACCTTCTGGATTAGCGTAATCATCTATCTGCTCAGCAAACTCGTCATCACTCAGCTGCTGCCAGCCCCTCATCTGTTCACACAATATCTCGCCCACTTTATAAGGGGTGTCGGCATCGCGAAGATCAAAAGCTGCATCTCGATCGATATTGTACAACACCTTATAGCCTAACGACCGTGTCGGCTTTTGTCCATGCGTCATGATACGCAAGGCCTCACAAGCCATTTTGTCCTCGTGACAATACATCCATGAGAGCAAACGACCGTCGCTCAAGCTCTGCCATTCATCTTCTGTACAGTCCTCATAGCCAAACGAATGAACAATCTCAGCCAAAGTCATTGAGGGATGTTTTCCTAAGAAAGGTATCTCCTTGTCAACTTCGTAAATTGTCTTCAGGATAGCAATACGTGTATCATACTTGCTATCTGGTGCAAAATAAGAACGGATGCGATTCACATCAGTCTTGGAATGAGACTCTACATACAGGAAGAAATTGTCATTAGGATTCTTGAGGGCCAATGCATAATCATCCTGATAGCTCAAGACAGAAATGGCAGCACTATGTATATCATCACACTGATTACCACGTACATCCCGATAGGGATAGGTGGGTTCCATCATATAGACAGCAGCCATCAATCCTGCTTTTTGGTCGACAGGATAGCGGTTGACGACAATATCTTTGACGGCAGAACTCAATTTTACGTTTCCACATTGCTCCAACCAGCCTGCTATTCGCCCGTTATATAAATAGCTAATGGCAATACGCTCATTGTCTAACAGCAAAGGTATCAACTCATGAACATTATCAGCTACTAAGTTGCGTTCTGGATCGACAATAAAACTGCGATACTTCAGAATGGGAGAAGACACATCAACCTTCACATCCTCGCCTAAAAACCAGCGCTCTACCTCATCATATCCCCAACGACTCTGCGGATTAACTGCTGTCAGACCTTGAATAAGCATCTTTACACGATCAGGCAGTTCGTTGATATGAGGCAAACGGCCTTCGTTCTTCTTACGCATCATGACGCGCTCATTCTGGTTCAACGGGTTCTCGCCCAACCAGAGCGTCATCAGCGTAATACCCAACGAGTAGTAATCAGCTGCTGGCGTAATCTCCACCTCACCGTCGATGACATCATTATACATCTCAGGAGCAGCATATACTGGAGTACGAGCCTGCGTCGTGCGATGCATCCGTTCATCACCCTCCATCACACTCGATATACCGAAGTCACCCAAGACAACTTCCTTATGGTCCTTGTCTCGGAAGAAATAGTTGCTAGGCTTGATATCCTTGTGAATGACATTGTTGTTATGGCAATATGCAAGAGCTGCAGCTGCCTGAAGGGCTATACGACGGAACTGGTTGAAATTGCCATCTATGTCGTAATCTGCCAATGTGCCACCTCGCAGATATTCCATCAACTCGTAGTCACGATTCTTACCATCAACATAAGTCTTGCCATAGTCTGTGACCCTGACAACCATTTCCATGTTGAAATTCTGAATGATGCGCATCAGTGTTTTCTTGATTGTGAAGTTGGGATAGTATATCTTCAATACCATCTCGCCTTCATCACCTTCTACCAAGAATACTTGTGCCTCACCGGAATTATCGCTTAGACACTTGATACCACGATAGAGACGACCTTTCAGTACAAAATCACCTGCATTATTTACACCACCGGACTGTATAGTACCAGGTCTGACTGTCACATCACCACTGATATTCGAAGATGACGGAGCTGCCTCCACACGAAGCGTTGCGCCTGTATCTACTACTTTATCTGGTTTTCTTATGGTCTCGTCCATAAAGCTTTATTTGTCATCTTTAATTTCGTCAGTACTATTTTTTCCTAACACAACCCATTTTCCACCCAAATGGGGTTTGGCACATCCACAGGGACTGCTATGCATGGCATGCTTGTAATTGCAGACCCAAGCCAGTCGAACACCAACAGGTTTGCTGGCCATTGCGAAATTACGAGCCTTAACAGGGGCTGACGTAGGCGCTACAGCCAACTTATCAAGGATGGCCGACAGCATCTTAATTTTAACGGATTTCTGTTCCTCAAGTTCCTCACGTGTCATGCGCTTTGACTCAACCTTAGGAATAACAGGAGTCTCCACGCCTTCATCCTTAGCCAACAACGTCAGCACGCGTTCACGAAGCTTGGCATTCATCTGCTCACGTACAATATCACGCTCAGAATTGTAAGGAAGAGCATTTTCAAGCTGAGAATAATCGCGAACTATCTCCATTAGCTCCTGATAGTCAGGATTCATTTGCAACTGCTTAACCATCATACGAGCCTCCTCTGTCAAGGCAGTACCGCACTTCTTACAGAAAGCAAACTCATTCAGCGTATGACAAGTGGGGCAAACAATACCACCTCGCGGACTTCCACACTCAGGGCAATAGGCTTCATTTCCAGACAGATGGGAACCGCAGAAAGAGCAAACGTCTTTCTTGATGTAATGATGGCATGACTCACAGAAGTCTGCATCAGGATCTATCTCGGCACCACAATGGGGACAAATGGTTTTACTGATAGGCTGACCACATTGGGCACAAAACATAGCCTCAGGCTCGTTTATAGCGCCACAATAAGGGCAAGCCTTACCCATTGCTTGTCGCTGTTGCTGAGCCATTTGCACTTGTACAGGCTCCAAATCTGGTCTGGCAGTACGCTCCAAAACTTGCTGAGGGTGTACTGTCCGTTGTGTCTGTTCGTTATTTGGATGATTATCTATCATGATGACTGTAGTAGTTACAATAGTGTTGCAAAGATAACAATTTTTTCATAAACAAAACAAAAAACCGCCGTAAATTTATATTTACGACGGCATTTTTATCAATTTTAGCAATAATTCTTACCAGAGAGGGAGTCGTTCTGCCTTTGGAATGAACATTTTATCACCTGCTTTAACACCAAAGGCATCGTACCACATATCAATGTGCTGAAGTGCAGCATTCACACGATAGCGACCCAAAGAATGGGGGTCACTCTTAGTGCGGTTACGGATTTCTGCCTCTGTTATATTGCCAGCCCATACGCCTGCATAAGCCAAAAAGAAGCGCTGGTCAGCTGTCAGTCCATCAATAACAGGCAACGGGTTACGCTTTGTGGCATTCTTATATGCTGCATAAGCGACCTGAAGGCCACCATGATCAGCCAAGTTCTCACCCAGCGTCAGTCGACCATTGGCATTGAGGTCTGGCAGTACCTTGATGTTCGAGAAGAAGTCTGCATATTTATCGGTACGTTCTGTAAAGTTCTTTCCATCAGCTTCAATCCACCAGTCGTGCATGTTTCCATCCTTGTCATATTGACGTCCCTGGTCATCAAACCCATGGGTCATCTCATGTCCGATGACTACACCGATAGCACCATAGTTGAAGGCATCGTCAGCAGTCGGATCAAAGAATGGAACCTGCAGAATACCAGCGGGGAAGCAAATCTCATTCGTCGTTGGATTATAATAGGCATTTACTGTCTGTGGGGTCATGTGCCAGTCGTCACGATCAACAGGCTTTCCTGCCGTATGTTTAATGTGCCAGGCATTCCAGAAACGACGGCACTCACAGATATTCTCGTAGTATGATTTTTTCACATCAATCTTCAGGTCTGACATATCCGTCCAACGGTCAGGATAGCCAATCTTCACATAGAAGGTATTCAGCTTCAGCAAGGCATTTACCTTAGTGGAATCGTCCATCCAGTCCTGAGCAGCAATACGCTCACCCAAAGCGATGCGGAGATTCTCCACCAGCGTCTTCATACGTTCCTTAGAGGATGCTGGGAAATACTTCTTCACATAGATACGACCCAATGCCTCGCCCATCACGCTCTGCACTTGGTTGGTAGAACGACGCCATAATGGGTGGTCTTGTTGACGACCAGAGAACACCTTGCCATAGAACTCGAAATTCTCAGCACGAACAGCATCATTCAGATAGCCTGAAGCTGAACCGATAATGCCCCACTCCATCATGTCACGATACTCAGCAACTGACATCTCAGCGAATATCTTGTCAGCAGCAGCCATAAAGTCGGGCTGTCCAACAACCATTTCCTGGAAATATTCCGTCTTAATGCCCTTCGCATTCATCTGCTTCTCCAACTGGAAGTGAGGATACTTGGCATTAAACTCAGCAAGCGTCATCTTGTTATAGTTGGCAATAGGATCGCGCAACTCCGTTCTTGACTTAGAGACCTTAGCCAGAGCTGTCTCCACCTTGAGGATATTCTTCATCTTCTTCGTGGCAGCACCCTTTTTGAAACCAAAAAGTTGGAACATATTGACAATATGCTTCTTATAAGCCTCACGAATCTTCTTGGTAGCTGCATCATTCTCCAGATAATAATCCTTCTGACCTAATGTCAAGCCACTCTGATAGATGTTCAGGATGTTCTCCGCTGCATTCTTCTCGTCAGCACCGATATATGCTCCGAATATCTCAGAGTCGCCATAAGGCATCAGCTCAAGCTGAATTTTAAAGAGATGTTCCTTTGTCTTTGCTGCCTCAAGGGCTTTAATCTCGGCCATTGCTGGAGCAACTCCGTCCTTCTCTCTGCGGGCAGAGTCCATTGCCAGTTTGTAGAGGTCGCTCAACTGCTGCTCTACACTACCTTGCTGATAGGTATTCTCCAGCAACTCCTTCAAGATACCATTGATACGTTTGTTGTTGTCTTCAGCCAAACGGTCGAAGCTACCATAGCGTGAATATGCAGCTGGCAGCGGATTAGCTTTCATCCATCCACCACAGGCATACTCATAGAAGTCGTCAGCAGGACGCACACTCGTATCGAGATTTTTCAGGTCGATGCCCGAACGAAGCTGTGCTGATGCTGTGACTGTCATTGTTGCCAATGCCATAATAGTCAGTAATTTTTTCATATTAATCTTATTTTAGTTAGATAAAAGTTCTAATTCTTCTGAGAGTTTCTCCCATCGCTCTACCTCTTCGTCGAGTGCTTTCTTCGTCGAGGTGTATTCGGTGACGAATTCCATATTCGAAGCGTTCTCGGGTTTCATCAGCAGATTATCTAGCTCTTTCAGTCGGCGCTCCATATCGCTGATTTTCCGTTCCGACTCCTCGACTGCCTTCTCTGCTTTGCGAACTCGCTTCTGTTGTTCCTTACGTTCAGCATAGTTCTGCGCGCCACTAGTATCACTAGTCTGGCTAGTTCTACTAGATGTGCTAGAGCTAGCGGTGCTCTTCGCTACCTGCAGCTCACTCAACTCCGAAATATGCTTCGAGTGAAGGAAGTCATAGATGCCTCCAATATGTTCCTTCACCTTGCCATCTCCAAATTCATAGACCTTAGTCACCAAACCATCCAAAAACTCACGATCGTGGCTGACCACGATAGCAGTACCGTCGAATGCACGAATAGCTTCTTTCAGTACATCCTTTGAAGCCATATCCAGGTGATTGGTAGGCTCATCGAGAATCAACAGGTTGACAGGTTCCAGCAGCAGACGAATCATCGCCAGACGACTGCGTTCACCACCACTAAGTACCTTCACCTTCTTATCAGATTCCTCGCCACCAAACATAAAAGCACCCAGAATATCGTTGATACGCAAACGAACATCCCCTTTTGCCACATAGTCTATTGTTTGGAATACGGTTAGGCTCTCATCCAACAACTGTGCCTGGTTCTGGGCAAAGTAACCTATCTGAATGTTATGTCCCACTTTCAGGTTACCCTCAAAAGGAATCTCACCCATGATACACTTCACGAGTGTCGACTTACCCTCACCATTCTTGCCTACAAAGGCAACCTTCTCTGCTCGCTTGATGGTCAGGTTGACATTCGAGAATACCGTATGATTGCCATAGCTCTTAGCTACATCCTCACAAATCACAGGATAATCGCCACTACGCAGACATGGTGGGAACTTCAAATGCATCGCCGAATTGTCGACCTCATCGACCTCGATGGGAACGATTTTCTCCAGTTGCTTCACCTTCTGTTGAACCTGCACAGCCTTAGTGGCCTGATAACGAAAGCGCTCAATAAACTGGCGCATCTCAGCAATCTCCTTCTGCTGGTTCTCATAGGCTCGCTGTTGTTGTTCACGACGCTCTTTACGGAGCATGACATATTCGTCGTATTTCACCTTATAGTCGATAATCCGACCACAAGAAATCTCCAGTGTCCGATTCGACACATTATTAATAAACGCACGGTCATGACTAACCAACACCACAGCTTTGGCACTCTGAGCCAAGAACTGCTCCAGCCATTGAATAGACTCAATATCAAGATGGTTAGTAGGCTCGTCGAGCAACAGCACATCAGGCTTCTGCAACAGGATCTTTGCCAGTTCGATACGCATGCGCCACCCACCACTGAACTCGCTGGTAGGTCGCTCGAAATCAGTCCGTTGAAAACCAAGACCTACAAGTGTACGTTCTATCTCTGCCTCATAGTTCTCTGCGCCCATCATCATATAGCGTTCGTGTTCTTGAGTGAATTTCTCCACCAGCGCCATATATTCATCGCTCTCGTAGTCAGTACGCTCAGCCAACTGTTGATTCATCTTGTCGATGCGAGCCTTCAACTTAGTCATATCAGCAAAGGCCTTCTGAGCTTCCTGACGCACCGTCGTGTTATCTTGCAGAATCATCACCTGAGGCAAATAACCAATCGTGGTGTCGTTAGGAACACTAACCACACCACTGGTAGGCTGTTGTAGACCACAAAGAATCTTGAGCAGCGTTGACTTGCCAGCTCCATTCTTGCCTACCAGCGCTATACGATCGCGATCGTTGACCACAAAGCTAGCATCGGCAAACAGTGGTTTTACGCCAAACTCAACACGTAACGATTCTACTGATATCATTTGAATACGACCTTGCTACGACAACACTCCGTACCATCAGTACGAACGATACGGACACTATATTCCGACTCGCCAGACTGATAGCGGTAGAACGACAACTGATCGCCAGCATGTGCCTCTGCCACATAAGCTATCTCAAAACGCTTAACTTGATGCTGACGATACCAGTCCAGAGGCCATAAATCGAGCACATGCTCAATATACTTCACGGAATTGATATGTCCGTTGATGTCTACATCATTATAAAAGGTATCGATGGTATGTACCAGTTCTGCGCTGTCATCCATCTTCACGCGCCCACCCTTTTCTATAGGACACTCCTTGTCTTTCTCTATCCACTGGTTGATGGCACCGTCATGAATAGCCAGAATGTCAGTAGGCTGGCGACTCTCCGTATCAATCATGGCCCAGATAGAACGTCCGTAGCCATAGACCTTTCCGTTGTCATCAGACACACAGAAGTTACGACTGGTAAAGTAGCGCATTGCACTCTCCACCCATGTTTCGACATTGAACCTGGTATACTGCGTAGGCATCTCGTCCATCTCAATAGCCAGACGTGAGAGCACCCACGAACGATTAATCGTCATGAGATACTTCATACCAAAACCACGATCCGTAGAATGGAAGTCGGCAGCATTGAGCATGTGGTTTCCCAGATGTCCCATAAAGAGACGTCCACTGAAATCACAGTGGAACGGCTCAGACAAGAAGGAGTATTTTCCTACTTTATCCATGATTCTCCTCCCTCTGTTCCAGGAACTTGCTCACCTCTTCCTGTTTGCCTCGTGTGACAGCGATACGTCCACTACGGGTGTACTGGAACACACAGCCAAACTCATCAAGGGCGCGATACAGCGAGATAATCTGCTCCGTCACACCATGTTTCATCACGATAGTATAGGTGGGATTAACCTCTGTAATGCTGGCATCGAAGCGACGGATAGTACGAGATATCTCAGGATTCTCCAGCACGATCTTCGTGTTCAGCTTATAAAGACCGGTCTCGCGGATAAACAGCTGATCGTCAGTAAAATAGTTTGCCTTCACAACGTCAATCTTCTTCTCTATCTGCTTGG
>Ga0326511_10001322_pt1 | contig 20699 bp, 26 predicted proteins | sample 0_2496_0518_D_FD_203701 | JGI IMG/M metagenome (GOLD analysis project Ga0326511, IMG submission 203701) | Bovine rumen microbial communities from UC Davis, California, United States - 0_2496_0518 | ecosystem: Host-associated > Mammals > Digestive system > Stomach > Rumen | place: USA... | reverse complement strand
TCAGATACAGCAGGATTTATTTTTTGCCGCTTTCGTGCAACAACTCAAACATACTAAAAATACTCTAGCTTCTTTGGTATCTTCTGATACTTGCTTTGATGCAAGTTAATTTCTTGGAAAGTGGTGTACAAAGTTTTATATTTGCATTTGTGCAGAACGGAGAAATTTAACTTCTGCCCCAGTGGGACAGAAGTTAAATTTCAGACAGCATCCAGCATCCGCATAATTTCTGAATCAGCGTTAGTGTTAATCATGTTAATCTTCATGCCAACATCCAATTCGATTGGAGTTTCAGTGTTATCGGATAATACTCTGGCACGGAACAGAGCATCTTCAGGACGATGTGTTCTGTTCATTTCAAATATGATTGGATAGACAGTTGGAAGACGCATAAAATCAAGGTCTGTTACAGGGTGATACTGTTCCCATACGAATGAAGGGTAAGCTATGCTCAAATCTTTGATATTTTCTCTGTTATCAAGAAGAACGGCAATCACTTCTTTTTTCTTTTTCGGATAACATCCCGTCAGCATAGCAATTATAGCTTTTGGGTCATTTTTTGACGGATAGGGCAGTTCTGCTTTTGTCCAAACAGATTTTAAAGAAAGTTCTTTCTCTTCGGTAACAAGCTGAAGAAACTTTTCTGCATAACTTGAATCGTTTTCGAGTTTCTGACGTAATTTCTCAATGTACGCAGGAGTTAATTCAAATTTTTTGTTCATGGATTACATCCTTTCTTTCGTTTTTTTGATGTTTACAATATTTTATCACAATTATTTTGGTATGTCAAGAAAAAATTTTGGAGAATCATTGTTTTATAGTAACCATACAAATGATGGTTTCTCTATTGACTTTAAGTCGGAAATACAGTAGAATATTAATAAAGGGAGGCGGTAATATGTCAAGGAAATTCAATATCATTGGTTCGTGCAATTCTGATGAGCATTATATGGTGAATATTCAGAACAGGCTTGTTCGCATCAAAAAGTTGGTGGATGACGGTCAGTATTTTACTATCAATCGTGGCAGACAGTACGGTAAGACCACAACACTTTTAGCCTTAGAAAGTTATCTAAGTGCAGAATATGTTGTGATTAGCCTTGATTTTCAGGGAAATATGAGCAGTCGGAGATTTGTTGATGAAACTGTTTTTTCGGCAGCGTTTGTGAATGCTGTCAGAAGAGCCTTAAAAGGAACAAAATATTTCAGTGATTTGAAACCTAAATTAAAAAAAATGGAAAAAGCAGTTGAAAAATCAGGAGAAAATTTTGATTTGGTAACACTTTTTGAATTACTGAGTGATTTGTGTGCAGATGCTCCAAAACCTGTTGTTTTGATGATTGATGAAGTAGATAGTGCCTCTAATAATCAGGTATTCCTTGATTTTCTGGCACAACTTCGTTATTATTATCTCAACAGACGAAAAAATCCGACATTTCAGTCTGTGATTCTTGCCGGAGTGCATGATGTTCGCAATCTCAAGCTGAAATTTAAGCATGATGATGAACACAGACATAACAGTCCGTGGAATATTGCCGTTCCGTTTGATATGGATATGAGCTTTTCCCCAGAAGATATTGCCGGAATGCTTTCAGAATATGAATCTGATTATCATACAGGCATGAATATCTCCGAAATATCGCAGTTAATCTATGATTATACCTCCGGCTATCCGGTTCTGGTGTCCTCGTTCTGTAAGATGATAGATGAAGAAGTCACCAGAACGGAACAATTTTCGACAAGAGCAGAGGCATGGACGAAAGCCGGATTCCTGAAAGCAGAGAAAATGATTTATGATGCAAATGCTTCGTTATTTGGAAGTTTGTTCAATAAGTTGGAAGATGATGAACAGCTACGGACACTGTTGTATCAGATTCTCTTTACAGGAATTAAAGCACCTTACAATCAGTATGATGCTATCATTGGGACGGCTGTTATGTATGGTTTCTTGAAAAAAGAGGATGAAAATGCCGTCATTGCGAACAGAATTTTTGAAACTGCCCTCTATAACTGGTTTATTTCGATTGAAATCAGAAATCCAGATAACAAGATGTTTAAGGCTGGTTTGGCTGAAAAATCGCTGTTTGTCCAAAATCATAGGCTTAATGTAGAATTGATATTAGAAAAATTTATCCAATACTTTGATGATATTTATGAAAACAAACTTACGAAGTTCGTGGAAGAAGTCGGCAGACAGTATTTTCTGCTGTTTTTGAAACCTATCATTAACGGCACAGGCAATTATTATATCGAAGCTAGAACCAGAAATCAGCAAAGAACTGATATTGTAATTGATTATCTGGGAGAACAGTATATCATTGAACTGAAAATCTGGAGAGGACAGCAGTATCATTCTGACGGAGAGAAACAACTTTCTGACTATCTGGATTACTACCATCTAAAAAAAGGCTATATACTGACATTTAATTTCAATCAGAAGAAAGAAAGGGACATAAGACACGTTACTTACAAAGATAAAGAACTGATAGAAGCAACTGTATAAGAAAAGAAATTTCTCTGTTTTGCATAAATACAATCATATTTTTTTGTGTAAAACAGAGATTTTTTATCGTTTTGATTTGTCAGATAGTTTTTAATCGTACATTTTCGGCAAAATTCTGCCGTTCTATTGACTTTTCATCAAAAATACAGTAAAATATAGTAAAAGTAACCATGTAAAAAGGGAGAGAAACTATTACGAATATTTTTAGTATTACAGGAAATGACTTTTTCAAGGCATTTACGGGGAAATATCAGACTGTTTTTGCAGATTGTCTTGAAATTATCTATAATTCTTATCGGACAGAACTATCCTATGGGATTGAAAAAGAACTCCTGCTCATTCAATTGACAGATTATTTTGAAAAAAACAGTGTTTCAGAAATCAAATTTGATGATGAAACCGAAATATTTCGTGATTCACGAGCTAAAGCAAGCGAATTTCTAAGGAAACTAAAGCTGTATGGTTGGATAGAATACGAGTATGGGAGTGACCAGAAAGCAAGAATCGTAATGCTGAATCATTCTGTTATCATGATGCAGGCACTCAACGAGATTGCAAAAGGCAGAGAACTGGAGTATCAAAGCGAAGTTTCAGCGATTTACTCACTTCTGACAAATGAAATTTTATATGACAGACCCTATCCGCAGGTTATCAAGCCTGTTTATGACAGAACACTTTCTCTTTTTACAGGATTAAAAAAATTAAATACGAGTATCAGAAAATATATTGATGAACTGACAGACGGTCAGTCTCTGGAAGAACTAATGGAACATTTTTTTGAATATAACGAGAAAATCGGCTCTAAGGCTTATCATCGTATGCAGACAAATGACAATGTTTCCAGATTCCGCAACACCATAGAAGGCCGGCTCAGAAACATTCTTGCAAATTCGGATATTATGGAGCGTGCTGTTCTTGGTTATCAGAATATCGAAGATGAAAATGATAAACAGGAAGCGGATGACAAGCTAAGAGAAATGATAACAAATGTCATTGACTCTTTCAATTCTTATGATGAACTGGAACAGGAAATCAGAAAGAAACACACAAAATATTTGAAAAGTGCTGTAAACAGGGCGAAACTTGCCTTACTCAGCACAAATGATATAGAAGGAAAACTTTCTACTGTTTTGAGGTATCTCGCTAATATGCTGGAAAATGAGCCTGAATTTGGGCTTTATGATGATATTCCGGAAGATGTTTGCAGAATTTTTAATATGTTCCCTCAAAGCTTTATTAGCGGAGAATCTTTGCATACTGTCCCAGTTTCAAGGAAAATGGGCGATGTAGAAGAAATTTTTACTCCGCAGGCTATCTCAGAAGAAGAAACAGTTCAACGCAGAAAAGCCTTGAAAAAGAAAACAGAACAGCGATTTTCAAGAAAAAATGTGGCTGCTTATGTCATGGACTTGCTGAAAGACAGGCAGAGTACACAGGCTTCTGAACTTGAAATATATACCAGACGGGACATGATACGGCTGATTTTTATCAGTATGTACGGAAAAAGCAAGCGTTCTGATTACATTGTGATACCTAAAGACACCACTATTCAGCAGAATGGCTTTACTTTTAAGGATTTTGAACTGAAACGGAGAGCAAAATAATGGAAATTATCAATATTGGAAATGTTTCAAAGGATAAATTTAAATTATATGCTAACAAGTTATTAAACGAATGTTTTATCTTGAAAATATGCGAAGATACGAAACAATGTTATTATTTTATCCAGAGAGAAAGAGAACTGTTCTCCGCTTATTTTGAATTACTTGGATATGATATTATCATCAATGAAGAATATGGAATCATTTGTTTGAATAATTCATATGGTACAGGCAGGCTTCGGCTCAAAATGCAGGAAAGTATCATATTGCTGATTTTGCGGATTATCTACATAGAAGAACAGAAAAAACTGACAGACAGTGTGATTATCGGCTTGGATGAAGTCTACGATAGATATTATAGCCTGAAAGAGAAACGCCTGAGCAAGACGGATATGCATTCTGTGATGGGACTGTTGAAGCGTTACCATATTATCAGAAATATTGAAAATAAAGATATGGGAAACCCTGAAACAAGTATACAGATTTATCCCTCTGTGATATTGACGATTGATTCAGCAGAATTGAATAAAGTCTATGAAAGTACACAAAACAAGCTGAATGCTTATGTGAATGGTGGTGAAACGGATGCCAACGAAGAAGATTTTGACGAAACTACGACTGATTAACTGGCATTACTTCCAGAATGAAACAATTTTCCTGAAAAATACTAACCTGTTTTCAGGTGATAACGGTGCTGGAAAGTCTACAATATTAGATGCAATCCAGCTCATTTTAACAACTAACAGCCGAAAATTCAATCTTGCTGCCAATGAGCGGAGCAATCGCAGCTTGAAAAGCTATGTCAGAGGTAAGACAGGCGAAGAAGGGAACGAATATCTCCGGAATGGGGCTGTCATTTCTTATATTGCTCTGGAAGTCTACGAAGAGGGAAAAGACCGATATTTTGTGATTGGCTTGAAAATCGACTCTCCAGACTTGGAAAGTGACCCTAAAAAGAAGTGGTTCTGTGAAGAGGGAACACTGGAACAACTTTCTTTTATCATAGACAACAAGCCAGCAACCGATGAACAATTCCGTAACAATGGGAAAAAAGTAGCATTCATGCAGCAAACATCCGCTGCAAAAGAGCGTTTTAAGCATCGGCTCGGTCATTTACAGGATAATTTTTTTGAACTGCTTGCAAAATCCATCACGTTCAAGCCGATGAACAATGTCAAAGGCTTTGTTTCACAGTTTATTCTTCCTGAAAAGATGGTGGACATTAAATCTCTTAGAGAAAATATTCGCAATCTCAAAGAAATGCAGGATATTGTAGAAGAACTGAAAAGACAAGTCAGCAGTTTAGAGGAAATTCAGAATACTTATGAAAATATCAAAAAATATGATGAGTTAATATTAGTCATTGACATTCTGATGAAGATTGTAGACAAGGAATCAAAAAAATATCAGATTATGGAGAAAAACAAGGAAATTCAAATGCTTGAACAATCTTTATTACAGGATAATCAAGCTTGTTCGGCTCTGGAGTCTGATATTGACAGCATGAATGAACGCTACATCAGTATGCAAACGGCATTACAAACAGATGAAAACGCCTTGTTAATTCATTCCATCAAATCTGAAATCAAGGATAAACAGAAAGATAAGAGCGTATTTTCTGAAAATTTCCTCAAACTGAAAGAACAGCTCCGGAGAATGAAAATAGTTTTGCCTGCTATCCGTGAATATTGCCGGATTCAAGATATTTCTGGTCTGGAATATCCTGAAATGCCGCCAGAAAAAAGAAATCAGCTTGTTGTTGAACTGGAAAACGCATTCTTACAGGCTGAAACCGCCTTAAATGACAAACTTTCACAAGTTCGGGGAGAATTAAGGCAAATTGAGAACATCCTCACAAGGTTATCAGAAGAAATCAGAAACCTTGAAAGTAATAAAATCACTTACGATAGAAACGTTTCTGACCTGAAAAAAGCTATCGAAACGAAGTTTTCAAGCCGTGGAATTACTTCTCCTGTCCATATTCTGGCAGATTTACTCGAAATTTCTGATACAAACTGGCAAAACGCTGTAGAAGGCTACCTGAATACACAGAGATTTTATATCATTGTCGAACCTGCCTATTATGATATTGCTGCACAGGTATATGACAAAAACAAATCAAGAATCCATACTGCTGCTATTGTGAACACGGCAAAACTAAAACTTGACCTTGTACCTGACGAAAATACGCTTGCCTGCGTTGTAAAGAGTCAGAATCGATATGCAACTGCCTACATTTCTCAAGTTTTAGGGAAAGTTGTCATGTGTTCCGATGTTCTGAAACTAAAACAGCACACAATTGCGATTACACAAGGCTGTATGCTCTATCATGGGAATGCTCTCCGGAAAATCAAACCTGAAATTTATCGTATGCCATATATTGGAAAATATGCTCTACAGAAACAATTGGAGTTAAAAAAAGAGGAACATAGACAAAAATCAAACAGTCAATCAGAATTGATCAAACAAAATAAGGATTTACAGGAGATTTTAAAGCAGATTCGGCAATGTAATTTTGAAATATTAAAATCTGTGATTTCCTCTCCTGCCGATGTTCAGAGGATAACAGCAGAAATCAAATCTCTGAACACCAACCTGCAAGAAGCCGAAAATGACCCTGCTTACCTGCAAATGAAGATGGATGCGGAAGAACTGGAGCAGCAAATCCGTCAAAAGAGAAATCATCTTGATAATATCAAATCAGAAATTACAAGAAAAAAGGTTGAAACTGGAACAATTCGTAAACAAATCACACAGCTTGACGGCGAAATTCAGGAAATTGAAAGACAAATTTCCGATATGAGCCATGAGCATGAATCTGCTCTACAAGAGGCACAAAGACGCTTTGAAGAACGTCGGAGAAACCGAGCTATCGAAAATGATTTCGGAAATTATCAGCCTCAAAGAACAAGATATGTCAACAGTCGCGAAAACGCTGTCAACCTCTTGGTTCAACAGCAGACAAAATATAAAAACGGCGATTTAGGGACAGGAATTCCTATGATGTCTGCTTACTTTGAGGAGTACAGCAATCTAACAAAGCATAATCTTGTTAGCTATGAAGAAAAATTGAGAACGATTCAAGAAAATTGCGAAACAGAGTTCAGAGAGAGCTTTTTAGCGAAAATGCGTGAAAATATTGAAAATGCAATTTCACTCTTTAAAGAACTGAACAAAACACTCAAACCTATTTACTATGGGAATGATTCCTACAGATTTGACTATTCTCCTGAAAAAAAGAAGAAACGTCTTTATGAAATGATAAGGTCAGACTTCAATCTTGGCGGTGGTACGCTTTTTTCTACGCAATTTGAAGAAGAATATCATGACGAAATGAACGAACTGTTTTCAAAACTGACTGTATCTGATGGAAATGGCGATGATGTACTTCGGGAATATACAGATTATCGCAGTTATCTTGATTATGATATTGAGATTATCTCCAAAGACGGCAAATCACAGAAATTTTCAAAGATTTACAGAGAAAAAAGCGGTGGTGAAACACAAACGCCCTACTATGTGGCAATTGCTGCATCATTTGCACAGCTCTACAACACAGGGGAAACTATCAGGGTTATCATGCTGGATGAAGCTTTTGACAAGATGGATGAAGAACGTATTGAAAGCATGATAAACTTTTTCAAATCGCAGGATTTTCAGATTATCCTTGCCGCACCTACTTCCAGACTGGAACTCATCGGCGAACAGGTTGATAATATTGTCATGGTGTACAGCGACAGTGAACATCATAGTTTCACAGACCCGTTTTCTTACGATGACCTATAAAAATAAAAAATATTATGGATATGATGAGAACTATATTAAACTGCCTAATTGATAAATATGAAAAAAGCAAAAACTTTGTAGAAAATAACAAAAAAATCGTTGATGATAACAAAATTCCAATGAAAATTTCTGTAAAAATCAACAAACTTTTTCCTAACTACGAAGATGAGGAAGAATATAAATTATTTATACAAGTCAACACAGCGGTTGACGCACTCGCCTTAAAAGAATATATCACAGTAACGAGAAAAAAGAACGGACTTATAGACAGTCTTGTCTTGAATCCGAACAAGCTGGAAGAAATCTATCTTTTTCTCTCCAGAAAACCAAAATCTGAAACGAATCAGCAGATTTTAAAACTTTTAAAAAAGTACAGATAGAACGAATCAAAAGCAACAAAAAACCAGAGTTTTTCAGCGGTGACATCACGGAATATGCCAATATTCTGAAAGCCGTGTCAGAATTATATCAGCTTTCAGAAGAAACCTATGTCCGAGATTTTTCTGTCCGTGTCTTCGGAGATTCCAAGACTTTTGAGAAAATTAAAAGCAAAGTTATCAGCTTATTGTTCCATTATGGCGATTTTCCGAAAGAAGAAGAAACTATCCTGCAAGAATTAAATCTTGTCAAAAATCAGGGTCATGTCTACATTAAGGGAGCTTGCAGAATATCTATTAACAGACAGAGTATTGATTTTTCTCAATTTATCGGAGATATTGGAATTTCATCAGTTCTTCTTGACAATATCAGCAGTATTGAAGTGACTGGAAATAAAGTCATCACAGTAGAAAATCTGACGACTTTTAACCGATTCTGTGAAGAAAACGCTATGATTATCTACTTAGGTGGCTATCACAATACCCATAGACGAAACTTCATCCGGAAACTATATATACAAAATCCTGATGCTGTGTACTATCACTACGGCGATATTGATGCAGGCGGTTTCTATATTCTTCTGCACTTGCGAAATAAAACAGATATTCATTTTCTGCCGTATCACATGGATATTAACACATTACAGCAGTATTCCAGCTTGACAAAACCATTGACAGATAACGATAGAAAGCGACTTCAAAACTTACTTGACAGCGAATTTTCAGAAATAATCCAGTATATGCTTGAAAATAACTGCAAACTGGAACAAGAGGCATTAGACCTCGCATAAAAATTCTGGTTTTATTCCAAATCCCCACGCTTACGTTTCCTCTGCTGTTCCATGTCACGCTGCTGAGAAAGATACTGCTCCAGAGTTGCCCGTGCAAACTCCACTTCTTTCAGCGTGACTTTGATTTCTTTGTACTCATCATTTTTTTCAGAACGCTCTCGCAGGAGGGCTTTCTTTTTTTCTCTCATTTCCTCTAAAGAAGGGACTTTGCTGTCAGGATAGGCGGCTTTCAAAGTGGCTTTTGATTCGGTATATCGGGAAATTTCCGTTTCATATTTCTTGTAATAACTTTTCTTTGAAAATTTTCCTTTGGACTTCCATTCTTCATGGAACGGTTTCAATTTTTCGCAAGTTTTCCGGAGGTCGATGTGGTCACTGATGATGTCAATTTCTTTGCTTAAGTCGTTTAATTCCTGTACAAGTTTCCCCTGTCTGGCGTGTTCGGTCAAGGCAACCATTTCAAGCTGTCCCTCTGTTTCTGCCTGATACTTTGTAAGAATATTGATAACTCTTGATGCCTCTTTCATATTCTGAATTTCCGCCCAGCGGTTCAGACCGAAGCTGTCAAGAAATCTGTGCTGACCTGTATCAATAATTCTCGTACGTGGACGGTAGACAAACTCTCTGTGATAGAGGTCGATGCGTTTCTTGATTTGCTCTGTTTCATAGTACCAGCCAAGAGTTTTCGCTCGGCTGAATTTTTGCTGACCTTCCATGCGGAATTTCAAATCAATCTTATGTTCAGGATTGTAGACAACTTCGATATGATGAGCTTTGCAGACCTGTAAAAATTCGTCAAAATTATGACTTTCTTTGACACATTCGTCTATCTCCCATTTGAGTTTTGTTTTCCATGAAATGCCCTGTCGATGCATATCCCACTCGTAATAACTCTTACCTTTGGAGCGTTGGGGATTTTTGATAACTCGCAAGCCATGTTCTGCACAAATTTCATCGCTGATTTTTCTGAGCCGTTCCCATGCTCGGTCTGTTCCCTGATTTTCCAGAGTTTCAAAAGTCTTGCCGTTAAAGAAATTGACATTGTTGAAAATGATATGATTATGAATATTGTCGGTGTCCGTATGAACAGCAATCACATATTGGTACTGACTTTTCAAAAAACGTTCGCACAATTCCTGACCAATCTGTAAAGCCTCCTCCGGTGTAACTGTAACTTCCTGCCCCTCAAAACTTTGAATAACATGCTGACAGAGCGTTCTGTATCTGCCTGTTCCTGCCTTTCTGGTCTGCTGAAATTCTTTGACTGCCTGCTTGGGTTCAGAACTACAAAAACAACTGAACACATACAGACCATCCTTTGTTTTTTCCAGATTTGTGATGTACTCCAAAGATTTCAGTTCTGTTTCTTTCCATGCTTTGAGCAACCGCATCAGATACCGCTTCATGATGTGGTTCAAACTGAAATGCCACTTTTATTGTCTGCTCTGCCTGCTCATCATAATATATTGTTTGATTTTCTTGGTGTGTGCCTATGATGCCTTCTTGTTTGACAAAACGGTATACTCGCTGCTTTGATATGCCTATCTCATCAGCAATCTGTTTTAGGGTCTTAGCCATCAATCATTTTCCTTTCAAACGGTAGCTTCTACTAAATCTTTGTCATCATACTGAATATGCTTGACTCCAATTTCTTTTTTCTTATTGAAGCTGAATGTAAGAAGATAACCTTTCTTCAGATGATGGTAATCCAAATAATCAGACAACTGCTTTTCACCATCAGAATTATACTGCTCACCATGCCAAATTTTCAGCTCAATGATGTGTTGTTCCGTTCCGTAGTCAACAACAACATCCATTCTACGCTCATCTCTGGTTCTTGACTCAATATGATAGAATCCTGTTCCATTGATGATAGGTTTCAGATACAGCAGGAATAATCTTCTTCCGACTTCTTCCTTGAACTTGTTATCACGACTGCCATAAACAAAATCAAAATCAATCACAAACTTTTCAAGAACTCGTTCCATGTTCAGTCTGCCATTCTCAACAAACTGATTCTTATTACCGCTAGAGAAATCATTGCCACTGGTCAGCTCCACTGAGAGAAACCATTCATAGATTCTGGTTTCAAAAATTCTGTTGAAGATTGCGAGCTGTCCGTTCTGGTTTGTCACAAATCCATACATAGCAGCAACATCAATTGCATCATTATCAGCATTGTATGGAATGCTTTTGCCATCAAACAAAATCCGATACAAAAGATTCCGAAGGCTTTCATTGTCTTTCAGTTTATCAATCAGACTTTCAAACAGCGGAGTTTTCTCTGTCAAAAGAATTTTTTCCGCTCTAAGAAATCCTTCCTTTGTCCATGCAGACGATTTTGTTGGAAATTTTTCCATTCCAGCAATTTCTTCATCCATCAGGTAGCAGAATGATGAAACTAAAACAGGATACCCAGATGTATCATCATAAATCATTTGTGCCATTGCCGAAATATCCATACCTGTATGATAATCTGCTTCATATTCTTCCAACATTCTGGCAATGTCTACTGGTGAGAAACTCATATCTACATCAAACTTAGCAGCAATATTCCATGGACTGTTGTGCTTATGTTCTGAATCAGGTCTGATTTTCAGTTTCAGATTACGGATGTCATGCACTCCGGCAAGAATTACTGATTGAAAAGTTGGTCTTTTTTGTCTATTCAGATAATATCGTCTAAGCTGTCCCAAAAAATCAAGAAATACCTGATTATTAGATGCACTATCCACCTCGTCAATTATCAAAACAACAGGTTTCTGAGATTCTTCACACAATTCACGAAGTACAGCAAATAAATCTAGCAAAAGATGATTATTCTGCTTATTCTTTTTTAGTTTTTGAAGTTGTTCCCTTACAGATTTGCTCATATCAGGACACCAATCAAGCAACTCTCCTGAAAACGCTGAAACAAAAGCACTTTCGTTCTCAAAGTTGGAATAGCTAAGAGATTGAAAATCAAGACTGATAATAAGGTACTCTGATTTCAAATATTTCTCCAATGCAAAAAGTGTTGTTGTCTTTCCGTACTGCCTGCCCTTATTGATAGAAAAATACTTTCCCTCATCTACCAACTGCTTTATCTGAGCAAGTCGACTGTCCAGATTCACCATGTAATGTTCTTCTGGGTAGCAAGTTCCTGTGATGTTAAATTCTTTTGCCATAAAAATCACCTCACTATTATTGTACCAGAAAGACGAACAGAAGTCAATTATAATGTACACTTTAGACTTTAGAAGCGTAAAGCGTGTATTTTTCTATATTCCAAATTCTTTCACTTTCCGATAGAACCGATTCGGTTTCATGCCTAACTTCTTCATGGTTGCCTTTGCTGTCTGTTCTCCAGCTCTCCATTTTGCACACTCAGCCCTGAATTTGTCCTCATCCACAGGGATGGGCTGTCTGCCTTTGTACTTTCCCTGAGCCTTAGCAATGGCGATTCCTTCACGCTGTCGCTCCAGAATGGTCTCACGTTCCAGCTCTGCCAGACCTGCGAATACTGTGAGCATGAACTTCCCTTGTGGGGTAGTGGTGTCGAGCTGTTCCCGAAGGCTGATAATCTCCACCCCCTTTTCCTGCAACTCATTCACGATTCTGAGCATATCGGCACTACTTCTGGCAAGTCTGGCATACTCACTCACAACAACCACATCTCCATCACGCACATAGTCGAGCATCTTCTTCAGTTCTGGACGGTCAGAGGTCTTGCCACTGCACTTGTCGATAAAGGTTCTGTGTATCGGATGCCCGAAGTCTTCCAAGGCTTTGAGCTGTCTTGCCTCGTTCTGGTCTGCACTGGATACTCTCACATAGCCTATGTAGGTCTTTCTCTTATCTGGTTCTGCCATTTTTTAGCACATCCTTTCAAAAATCCGTTTGTTTTAATTTTATCATGTTTCAAAATATATGTCAATACCAATTCGAATTTATTTGACACACTTTTGAACAGGTGTTCAGAAATCTGTCAAGGGTACGCTTGTTAGAAATACCTCAAAAACGAATTTTACAACGGCTACAACGGCTACAACGGCTACAACGGCTACAACGGCTACAACGGCTACTATTGTTAATATAAGCAGTATACAACGGCTACAACGGCTACAACGGCACAAATCGCTAAATATAGCTATTTCTATTGTAGCCGTTTTTAGTAACGGCTACAACAACGGCTACAAGGGTATCTTTTTGTAATATACAAATGGTAAATGTTAGTAGCTCTTGTAGCCGTTCAAATTTTTTCGGCTACAACAACGGCTACAAGCTTTTTTGGCTATATTTCTATACTATTTGTAGTTTTTGTAGCCGTTGTAGCCGTTGTAGCCGTTGTAGCCGTTATACCTCTCTAAATGCGGAACGGCTACAAATAAAAAGTCGCTGAAAATATCCAGCGACTTTGTTTCATTATTTAGGCATAGCCTCCGCCATTAAATGTCCATCAGTCATGCAACAAATGACAAAACCTGCATAGGGTAAACCTGAGCTTTCACAATTGGTAGTGTCATCTCTGGTCTTTTGTCCAATTTTTTCAAGGGTGATTCCTCGTTTTCTCAAATCTGAAATCAAAGAGTTCATGAATCTGGTTGGCTTGGAAGGCAGGAAATCAATACCACATTCATCCATGATTAGCTTTCTGAATCTGATATATGTGACATTTATCTTTTTTCCGCTTACAGCAAGGTCTTTGATAATATCAATTGCAACTTGTCTATTTAACTCTTCGTCTTCTTTATCATCTGCAATGTCTTTCAACTTCTTTCCAGTACGAGCAGCATCCTCAAGGTCTTCTTTGGTAAGTTCGCAGAAACCATTCCATTCAAATTTACCGACTTTTCCCATACCCTGATTGATAATCTTGTAGCATACAGATTTTCCCAATATTTCATAGTTGCACTTAGTATGTATCATGACACGACCATCTTCATCACCTAATGTTCTGACTGCCAATGCAGAACGTGCGCCGTTCACCAAGTCGGCACTTCCAGCAACAGCATCATTGGCATTATCTGCTTGCGCTTTTTTATTGACATGAGCCACAATCAAAAATGCACAATCCAATTCTTTGGCAATGACAGTTAATTCCGCTGTAACAGCTCTGACACTGTTTGCTCTGTTCATATCGGTATCTTTTCCGACATATGCTGCCCATGGGTCAATCACAACTAATTTTGCATGGCATTGTTGGATAGCTTCTTTCAGTGCTTGTATTCTTTCTTCATCATGAGCATCACAAGGAAGTTCAAACGGCTGATAGTGTTCAAGTTCTTCTTGCGTGTTAGGTGGAGCAATGGTGAAACAACGTTTGATATTAGCACCAGCAGCAGTCAAACGCTGATACAGAATATTTTCATTGTCTTCTGCTGAGATTATCAATACATTTTGTGGGTCAACTTCTGTTAATGTTCCATAGGGGTTGGGCAATGGTCGTCCTGCTGTAATATCGGCAGTAATGCCACAGGTTAAGAAACTCTTTCCAGTTCCACCAGCAGCGAACATGACTGTGATTTCTCCGACAGGAATATAAGGATACCAAATGTATTCCATGGGAGTGAGTTTTGCACTTGACAGGCAATTTACAGTATAGGAAATCTTTTCCTTTTCTGGTGGTGGAATACTGACAGGTGGTTCATTTTGTGTTGATGGCTGATAAAATTCAGTTGCTCCAACAGCTCTGGAAAGTCTTTTTGCCGCTTCATCAGCTCCCAATGCCTTGAATGCATCGGAAATGTCACCTTTTTCAGGGCATTCTTTCCAAATTGCAGTAATGGGAATCACTTTGACAGACTTTGCAATGTTGAACGCATGACGAGCAACTTTCTCTCCGTAAGCTCTTCCAGCATCATCATTGTCAGTCAAAATAATGACCTCTCTGTTTCGAAGTCCATCAGAGTAGCAGTCAAGCCACTGTGAGAACCCTGCTCCATTGGGAATTGTTGTTGACAGACTACCATCATAATTGTAGATGGTGTCAGCATCCTTTTCCCCTTCGGTAACAAAAACAGGGTCAGAGGGATTCTGTGCCAACAAATCAGCATGGTACAATGGGGCTTTTTTATCCTTCAATCCTACTTGATAGCGTTTCTCCTCTGGAAGATATAAGTTCCAAATTGCTTTTTTACTTCCATCAGTATAGGAAACAATCTCTTTATAGCCAAAAATAGAACCGTCCGGATACTTATAGTAATGTGTACGTTTTTCCAATTTCCCTGTTGGCTTCCATTCTGTGGATTTGGATTTTGTTGTTGCTAATCCAAACATTTTTGCCAGTGCAGTGATAGCGACACTGACATTTGATTGTGTATCTTCCATATTGTTGACTGCCATATATAACCCGATAATATTTCCATCAAATCCGCAGGAATGGCAATGACAACGAGTATTGTTCTCTGCATACAAGTTAAAGGCTGGTGTGCCGTGTTCTCTTGCTCCGCTGTGACAGAGAGGACAGTTATATATTTTTCCCTTGCGTTTCTTTGTAATCGTCTGAACATATTCAGGCAAGAGAAGATACAATTCTTCTAAATTGATTTGTTCCAAAAAAATTCCTCCTTTTTAGTTGACATTCAGGAGAAAATATGCTACAATATAGGTGAACTAATAATTGTAGACATTTTCTCTGTCGTCCGTCCAGCGTTTCCAGCACTGGGCGGATTTTTTTAGTTTTCGACCCACCGTGTTATGATTATCCGGCGACGTCTCTCTTAGCTTCTTCATCTGTAACAGCTCTATCAGCTTCCAGACGGTCAAGCTCTTCACCAACAGTCGTTATTTCTTTTTTGAGCTTATTAGCATTTACATCTGATGGCATTGTTTCTTCTTGGTAGCTCATTACTGCATCCAGCATAGCTTGAAGAATCTGTGCTCTAACTTCTTTGGGTAAGCTGAGATAGGCTTGTTTTATTCCCTTTTCTAGTCCTAGATGATAGGGCTTTTCTTTTTGAGGTTCTCTGCCTAATAGATAATCAGCAGTGACTTCATAGTAATCTGCTATTTTTACAAGTGTATCATAAGGTGGATTCCTGTCATTTCGTTCATAGTTTCTGTAAGAACCAACAGTAATGCCAAGGTCTTTGCAAAGAACTTCAGCAGTGATGCCCTTTTGCTTTCTCAGTTCTTTCAGTTTTTCTCCTATCATAGCTTTTCACCTCCTCCCTATTTTCTATTATATCACAAATCCGAATGCTTTGTCAACAGTTTTTGAAAGAAAAAATATCATGTTGTGATATTTTGACTAAAAAAGATTCGCTTTTTTGTAAAAGCGAACAAATCCGAATTTTACTATTGACAAAAGTTCGTTTTAGTTGTATAATTAGAGTAACAACATGGAAATGACACAATAAAACATGAAAAGGAGCGAAATATTATGAAAGAAACTATAAATATGAATGTTGACAAAGAACTTGTTGAAACAGTAAATGTTATTCAGACATTAAAAGATTGTGGTGTTATTAGTGTAACAAATGAGCTTTCCTGTATGGGGAATCTCTGGAAGAAACTTACAGATGGAGATAAGCAGTTTATTCTTGGTATGATTCGTGGTTCGGCAGTCGCTTTGGCAAATAAGACAGAATAAAAGTGTACATGAAAAAGCTCCGGTTCAGAAGAGCCGGAGCTGAAAGATGGTGATATGTTATGAAACAGAATGAATCAGATAACACAAGACTTTATGAATGCAATCTGAGCCGATGCGGAGAAAAGTGTTCCTATCCTGATTGTCATTTAACAAGTCAAGCTGAGTTTGCAGTTAATCCCGATTTCTGGATAAGCGCTCAAGATTATCCTGATGATGATAGTGCCGAAACAAATCAAAAGGTGCATAGTTTATCCGGAACTGGAGGCACAGCTTGCAAAGAAAGGCTGTTATAAAATGAAACTGGCTGAGATGTTGGGGATTTTTCCAAGAACATTATCCAAGAAGTTGAAAGGAGATAGCCACTTTACTGTAGAAGAAGCAATTACAATTCAAGAGCAGTGGTTTAGTGAAATTTCAGTTAATGAGCTGTTTAAGCGAAATGAGGTAGAGGAAGATGACGATTGATGTTAAATTCGGTGGGGAGTCCATTGACAACCTGTGTCCCCAATGCAAAGAGAATCACGGTAGACAAAGGTTTTGAAAGAGGAAAAATTTGCTGTGTAATGATAGTTGAGACAACAGCCGGAGAACAAGAGCGTTTTGTTTTCAATGAAATTCGCTCATTTCAGGTGTTAGAAACAGAAATGATGTGGGTTCATGACGGGACGGAGCTTGTATGCCCCCATTGTGGATGCCGGACAAAGAAACCAGAAAACAATACTTATTTTTCCTATTGCCCTTATTGTGGTCTTTCCGTAGGACACATGGAAGAGATAACAGGGGATACAATAGGAGGATGAAACATGACACCAGAAAAGCATTTTGAGCGATACGCAACAGCAATCGCACACGATATGGAAGCAAGTCAAACTCCGTTCCTGCTGGCAATCAGACCGAACGTCACGGAGAATCCGAAATTCTTTGTATGTGCAGGACTTGGCAATGATATAGACCATGCCAATATGATAGCGAAGTTCACGAAAAAATACTGTGAAGAGAGCGGAACTCCAATTGATGAGATGCGGAATTTGATTGATAGGGCTTTCGAGGTTATGTGTGGTAAGGCGAATGACGAATGATATATCAGTTTTCATTTTTGTACCGTGACCGAACCAATGAAAAGCACATTGGAAGGGTAGCTGTTACAGTCAAATCCCGAAAAGAGGGCGTAAACATCCTGAAACAGCACTGTAAGGAAATGGGATACAAGCTGTTGAGCTATCAGCAGGAGTTTCCGAAAGAGAAAGGAGCATAGCAATGACAAGACTTGACGAGCTAGAGCTAATGAGAACTGGAGCTGATACTAACATCAGAGAGCTATGCAAGTGTATTCTGGAACATAGCATGACAACTCCACACAGAGCAACTCAACTGAAGATGGAACTGGAAGTGTATCTGTCTATCGAGCGTGAAATTGTAAAGGAAAAAGCGGATAAGGAGTGAACCGAGATGAACTCAAAACAAAATGCTCCCTTAAAGAGAGCAAAAATTATTATTGAAGACAATGGTAAAACAGTAGAGTTCCAATCGGAAGGGTATGCAACCAAAGAAATGATGTTACATATGTTTGATGCTGCTGTTCGTGGCTGGATGGAAATGTACCATCAGCATAGTCCGGAAATGTCGAAATGGCAGGTATGTAATCTGTTCACAGATGTTTTTACAGAAGCCGTGAAAGCATATCGAAATGAAAAGGAGTGATATTATGAACATGAAGAGAACTGAATTAGTAGTAGGTCAGACCTACAAGAACAAGAATGGAGAAACTTACAAATGTTTAAGCAATCCGAAGAGAAATAGCTATGTTGTGCAGTCGCTTACAAGTGGATGGACTTGCACAGTGCATGGAATTTGGATGCTTGACAGTGGCGAAATTGTATGGGACTGTTCTGATGCGAATGGCGAATTTTTGGAAATTGACATTTGATTAGCTTTTATCATCTTCTAACTTTCACTTTGGCTTCTTCTTGCCTTAAATCTGATGAAGATTGGCAATGGTATTACAATATCCTTATTATTGCAAAAACAGGAACAAGAATTTCAGAAGCTATCAAACTGAAAAAAATTGATGCACTCAATGGGTTTGCAACACTAAGAACCAAAGGAAAAGTCAGAACGATTCTGTTCCCGTTATCCCTAAGAGAGGAGCTATCAGACTATCTTGCAACATTGGGAGATTATGACTATCTATTGCAGTCTAATAAGACCAAAGGAGACAAGAGTATTTCAAAGGGTGCAGTCAATAAAGCCCTGAAACGTTTTGCGGAGCGATATCAGATACAGCCTAGAGTGATGCATCCTCATTCGCTGCGACATCATTTCGGAATCAAAGTCATGCAGAAAACAAGTGATATTTCCTATGTTGCCGACCTGATGGGGCATGAAAACATTAGTACAACCAGAATTTATACGCAGCAATCCATCAGCCAACAACAAGAAAGGCTTGATTCTGCTGTTGACTGGTAAAAGAAAGCCGATACCTATTATAATAGGTATCAGCTCTGTGAAATCATTTCTGTTCCCATACAACAGTAGGCTTTTTATTGTTCTTGGCACAATCAGTCAGATACATATTGATGAGAGTTTGATAAGGAATCCCCATTTCATATGACAAATTCTTGAAGAAATCAATTGTGCTGACATCAATATTGATTGTAATTTGTTTCTTTAATCTGCTTGCATATGGGTTTTTGCGAGGGTTCAGAGTTTCAATCTCATATTCATCTCTCATGATGTTCACCATCCTTCCTGATAAATTTTCTTCTCTCTTTTGGTTGCTTCTCTGGCAGAAATCAGACGAATGACATTACCAGAATCACGGTAACAATGGCTTACAATGCAAATTTTTGATGATTGAATCATTCCAATGATAAGAAAACGTTCTTCTCCAATGGAATGGTCTGGGTCATCAAACAAAATAGCGTTTTCGTCATAAAACACCTCCTGAGCTATTTGGAAGGATAAGCCATGTTTCCTTTTGTTGATTTCATTCTTATTTTCGTCCCATTCAAAGTGTAATTGTTCCATAATTATATTATACTGCTTTTTTAATTATTTGTCAAGGTATATATAATTATCAAATACAGAAAGGAGCTGAAAGCATGAGTAAAAAGTTTATTCATATCCATGAGTGCATAGGTAAAGGAAAAGTTTGTGAAAGGTTCGTGCCAATCGATTCTATTTCGCACATCATTAGTAAAAAATATAAAGATGGTGGCGGTAGTATTTCGTTTTTCTACTCCAACACCATCGGAATAGTTTATGAAGCACTGGAACTTTACGACGAAGAAGTTGACTATTGTAATCGTCTTTACGAACTGGACAAGTTATTTTGCAAATAAAAAAGACAGCTCCAGCGGTCAGAGCTGGAACTGTCATGTACTCTTCTCAAATCAGCAAATAAGAAGTCTACAGGAATAGTATACCACAAAATTACTTTCCTGTCAAGACTTCGGAAAGGAAAATGTATGGAATCTATTTTTTCATTGGCTTGTATTTCGATTGTGGTCTGGATTCTCAAAAAGGTGAGGGAGATGTATTTTCCGCATTCACTTTCCTCTGAGGAAACGGATACTGACTTTGATTTTGAACAGGTCAGGGAACTGCATGAACAGATGAGTAAAACCATTCAGGAGTGATAAAATAAGTAGCAAAAGCATTGACAAAAGTGTTTAAACATGGTATAATATACTCATAAGGAAGTGAGCTTATGAGTAATTATAAACCTAAAGAATTTGCTGAAATGATAGGTGTTTCAGTCAAAACATTACAAAGATGGGACAGAGAGGGCATATTGAAAGCCTGTCGAACTCCAAAAGACAGAAGATATTACACTGACAAACAGTATGCTGAATATACAGGCAAAAAAGGACAAAAAACAGGGAAAACTATCATCTACGCAAGAGTTTCAAGCAATAATCAGAAAGATGACTTGAACAATCAGATTGAATTTCTGAAACAATATGCAAATGCAAAAGGAATGATTGTTGATGAGGTTCTTGAAGATATAGGAAGCGGACTTAATTACAACAGAAAGAAATGGAATCAGTTGATTGACAGATGTATGAC
>Ga0326511_10001321_pt1 | contig 20703 bp, 15 predicted proteins | sample 0_2496_0518_D_FD_203701 | JGI IMG/M metagenome (GOLD analysis project Ga0326511, IMG submission 203701) | Bovine rumen microbial communities from UC Davis, California, United States - 0_2496_0518 | ecosystem: Host-associated > Mammals > Digestive system > Stomach > Rumen | place: USA... | reverse complement strand
CAATGACTACGAAACTCATGATACGTTTCGAATCGATGGCATCATGGATACTCACACCACTTTTCGAGGTTGTATTGGGTACGAAAAGGAACGTGTCGAAACCATCATACACACTACGGAAAGCATGCAGTTTGCCGCCTTCTTCGAAGTGGGGTTTCACCTTATCGAGATATTTTCTGAGTGCTTTCATTATGCATTCTCCTTTCTGAGGATGTCAAGACCCTCTCTAACGATTCGTTGTAGTTCCAGTTTCGATGAGTCAACAAACTCGGCCAGCGCAAAATCTTCTGGTGACACCTCGTAGATGCCTAACTGTTCCTGTTTGTCGATATCGCCTGAAATAATGGCTTTGATGAGATATTCACCATAGATATCCATCGGCAACACACGGTCGTACTCACCACTCATGATCATCTTACGCTCACCACCCTTGATGCGGGCATCGAGAGCATATTGCTTCTTCTTTCCAAAGAGCCAGGAGCAATAAGAACGGTTGGCAGAGAACTCCTTGAAACGAGGCATAATCCAACCTGCCAGTTCATCCACATCGTCGCCTTCTGGAATCACCGATACCTCTGAGGTGTGGGCACCCAGGAAGTCATCTAATGTACAAGGACGTCCCGTCAGCGGATTGCCGTTGATGATGCGCAACTTGCGGGCATCGTCGGTATTACCTTCGAGGAGAGCAGAAATGGGAGTTCCTACAAGTGCATCCATGTATGCTGGCTGCTTTACCTCACTACCTGCAATAGCAATGGTACGCATCAGGTTTACCTTACCTGTATTAAACAACCGGCCGAAGAAGATAACAGCCGTCGGATCAACAGTCCATACCACTTCGCCTTTGTTGACAGGATCGATGTGATTGACCTGCACGCCAACATTTCCTGCAGGACAAGGACCATCGAAGACGACTACTTCCACATCAGTAGCTTTAACCAGAGCTTCAGCCGACTGCATGCTGCCGATGCCGAGATACACCTTTGCCAACTTCGACAAAGCACAAAGACCTGTTTGGAAATCTTGCTCGTTGCCTTTCAGTTCTACTTCGAAATCGCCTGCCAACGGCATATCGCGTAAAGCAGACACGAAGATAGCCTTCGGAGTCGTATCAGGAGTTGTCGATACGGCATAAGGCAACTGGTTGATGTAACCGAACAGACCAGCATCTAACAGTTCCTGCTTCACTTCCTCGGCGGAAAGAGAACTGATAAGATGCTTGCCAAAATCTACATACACTTGCTCTTTGTCGGCTTTCACCTTCACACAGAGCACCTTTCGTCGCTCACCACGCACTACAGCGGTAACGGTACCGCTTACTGGTGAGGCGAATTTCACGTCGGGACAGTTCTTGTTGACAAACAAAGCGTCCCCGGCTTTCACTCTGTCACCTTCTCGGACAACCACTTTCGGCGTCACACCCACAAAATCATCTGGGACGAGTGCATACTCGTCAACGGTTTTCGTGGGTAGTTTCGTCTCTGTGGCGCAGCCTTTCAGGTTTACGGTTAAGCCTTTGCGTAACTTGATTACTTTTGCCATAAATATAGGTTTATATAATTCTCAATCGAATATAATAGGTGCAAAAATAGTAAAAAAAAGATAGAAAAAGCAGAAAAACAGAAAATAGTTGCAATTTGCCAAAGAATTTTTGTAGTTTTGCATACTCGAAATGGCAAAATAGCCCATTGAGGGGCAAATAGATGAAGAAAATCAAGAGAATCATCAGCGGCATTATCTGGACCATCGCAGGTATGGTCCTGTTGTTGTATGTGCTCCTACGAATACCTGCCATTCAGCAACTGATTGGCAACCAGGTGAGCAGTGCCATCGAGGACAAGCTCGGCACAAAGGTATCAGTGGGAAGAGTGGATATAGGATTACTCAATCGCATTACAGTTGATGATGTGCTCATCTACGACCAACAGCAGAAAAAAATGTTGCAGGCTTCACGCATCGCAGCGAAAATAGACCTGATACCACTTACCGAAGGGCGCATATCCATCTCTTCGGCACAACTCTTCGGCCTGCATGCTATCCTATACAAGCAAACAGCTGATGCCAAACCCAACTTCCAGTTTGTCATCGACTCGCTATCGACGAAGAAAAAAGAGAAAACACCCCTCGACTTGCGCATCAAGTCGCTGGTTATCAGAAACGGAAGAGTACAATACGACCAATACGACCAACCCAAGACTGCAGGACGGTTGTCGCCCTACCATATTGATATGAGGAACATCAGTTCACATTTGATGCTCAATGCCCTCACCGACGACTCTCTTTCGTTGAATCTGAAGAAGCTGTCGATGCAGGAACAGTCGGGATTAGACATCCGTGCGATGAATATGGAGATCAACGCCAACAAGAAAAAAGCGGTAGTCGAAGACTTCTACCTTCAGCTGCCACACAGCGAGATGACCATCGACCAGCTGCGAGCTACCTACAACATGAAGGACGGAAAGCTCGACAAGCAGTCACTTCACTATGCAGCAAATCTCAAGCACTCTGAAATCACACCATCGGATCTAACCTGTGTGGCTCCTATGCTGAAGAACTTCAAAAACAAAATCTTTATCCAAACGGCCTTAACGGGAACAGCCAAGTCTCTTGCTGTCAACGATTTGGATATCTCCTCTCAGACAGGCTCCATCCGTTTGCAAGCCAGCGGAACAGTCAACGACCTCAATAGCACTCCATTATGGAATGTGGCTGTGAAGAATCTGCACCTCAGTGCAGACGGCATTTCTTTCCTGACACAAAATATGGAAGGACGCAACGTGACGATTCCGAAAGAGATTGTCAGGATGGGCAACATCTCATTCAAAGGCAACCTAAGCGGTCACGGAAAGGTTTTCAACGGAAAAGGCGACCTACAGACGGATGCGGGCAATGTCAACCTTGCATTAGGTCTCGACGGACAGGATTTCCAGACAACGCTGAAAACGACAAGCATCAACCTGCAGCGGATACTCGACAACAACCAATTGGGACAAGTCGTTGCGGATATCCACGCACACGGAAAACTGGGTTCTTCGCCTGTCATCACTGCCAAAGGTGTCGTCAGCCGTTTCGACTACAACGGCTATAGTTTCCGCGATATTCACATCGACGGTACTTATCAGAACGGACAGTATGACGGATTGCTTGCCATCAATGATCCGAACGGTAAGATTGACTTCGACGGCATCATTTCAACACGCGACAATCGCTATCTCGTCAAGGCGAACATCCAGCATTTCAACCCTTCTGCGATGAATCTGACCAGTCAATGGAAAGGTCGCGTCTTTGATATGAACATCACTGGCGACATTACTGGCAGCACTGTCAACAACGCCAAAGGAACGCTCGATATCAGAGGATTCAATATGCGTGGCGGCAAGAAAGATTATACCCTCGACTACCTGACGGTGAAGACGGGCTACGAAAATCAGGCACGCATGATTGAATTGCAAAGCGACTTCGGAACGTTGTCTGTCAACGGACAATACGAGTTCAAGACGCTTGCCAACAGTTTTACACGACTCATTGCCTTGAAGCTTCCCACCTTTCCTGGGCTGCCCAAGAACATGGCTCCCACTCACAACAACTTCACCATCAATGCTGATATCTATCGGTCCGATTGGTTGAATGTTTTCTTCAATCTGCCACTCACGCTGACGGAACAAGTACATATCGAAGGGGTTGTCAACGACAAGGAACATCGCATGAATGTGCAAATCGATGCACCAGCATTTACATATGACGACAAAACCTACCAAGACGTACACCTGCTGTTGGATACGCCCGATGATGTGCTGCATGCCAACCTAAAACTCAAACAGATCAATGATAAGGGTACACAGATTGACATCAATGCCAATGCGATTGCGCAAAACAATCTGCTGACCACACAATTAGCATTCAACCATCATGGCAAGAAGCCCATACGAGGCGAAATCAATGCCGACACACAGTTCTACCAGGCGGAAAGCGGAAAGAATGCAGCTCACATCGTCTTCCACCCGTCTGACATTGCCATCGGAGACACCATCTGGGAGATACAGCCCAGCGACGTCATCTACTCGGCAGGCGACCTGACCATCGACCATTTCCAGATCAACCATAACAAACAGCATATCATCATCGACGGTATGGCGACGCACAATGCCAACGACTCCGTGATGATTGACCTGAAAGATATCGACGTCAGCTATATCCTCAACTTCGTCAACTTCCGAAGCGTTGAATTTGCAGGCTATGCCACAGGAAAAGCATACATCAAGGACGTCTTCACCAACCCCACCGCACACGCACAGCTGGATGTCAACAACTTCCTGTTCCAACGTGGCAGGATGGGAACGCTGCATGCCAACGCCAACTATGACCACAGAGACGGGAAAATCAACATCGATGCTGTTGCCGAGGATGAGCAGCCTTACGGTGAAACCATCATCAAAGGGTTTATTTCGCCCAAGGACAACTACATCGATCTCACGATGGATGCCCACAACACCCGCATCGAATTCATGGAAGGGTTCTGTGGCAGTTTTATGCACAATGTGGAAGCTTACGCAAACGGACAATGCCGACTATATGGCGACCTGCGCACCGTTACGCTGGAAGGAGAGATGACGGCTAACGGACAGCTGGGCATCAAACCGCTGAACACCACTTATACGCTGAAGAATGCCGTCATCACAATGCTCACCGACAGAATGCTGTTTGCCAACGATACCATCTACGACCGCAACGGCAACATCGGCATCGTCAACGGAGAACTGCGGCATCGCTATCTCGGACGGATGACATACGATGTGAATGTGATTGCGAAAAACCTGCTGGCATACGATTTCAAAGACTACGGCAACAACACATTCTACGGCACTGTCTATGGCACAGGCTCGTGTGACATTCACGGCAAGAGCGGCGAAATCACCATGAATATCAATGTAACACCGAATGCGGGGTCGTTCATCGAATATAATGCTGCCAAACCCGATGCCATCACAGACAATAATTTTATTCATTGGCGCGATATGACGCCAGACACTACCGCTACGCTTAAAGAAATTACACTTCAGCTGCCAGGCATAAAGAAACCAGAAGAAACGAAACCTGCCAGCATTCCATCCGATATGCGACTGAACTTCCTCATCAATGCCACCCCCGACTTTACGCTGCGTGTGCTGATGGACGAGGCATCGGGTGATAAAATTATGCTCAACGGCACAGGAGCTATCAGCGCCACCTTCTTTAATAAAGGAGCTTTCCAGATGTTTGGCAACTACCTGGTGGATCACGGCACCTATACGATGACCATTCAAAACGTCATCAAGAAGATATTCCAGTTCCAAGAAGGAGGTACGATTGTCTTCGGCGGCGACCCTTATCATGCCACGCTTGAACTGCCTGCCATTTATACCGTCAACGGAGCCAGCTTGTCAGACCTACAGGTGGGAAAAAGCTTTACAAGTAATAATATCCGGGTAAACTGTCTGATGAACATCACAGGTACACCAGAACAGCCTTCTGTCACTTTCGACCTCGATTTGCCGACACTCAGCCCTGATGCACAGAAAATGGTGCGTTCGCTCATCAACTCACAAGAAGACATGAACCAGCAGGTGCTCTATTTGCTGGCCATCGGACGTTTCTACGCACCATCAGGCAACAATGCCTCCAACGAAAATGGTTCACAGAGCCAAACCTCTCTGGCGATGTCGAGTCTGTTGAGTGGAACCATCTCTCAGCAAATCAACAACGTGCTGTCAACAGTTATCAAAAATGCCAACTGGAACTTCGGCGCCAACATCTCCACAGGCGACGAAGGATGGAACAATGCCGAGTATGAAGGTATCCTTTCTGGACGACTGCTCCACAACAGGCTGCTCATCAACGGACAATTCGGCTATCGCGACAATATGCACACCCAGAACGGTTCCTCATTCATTGGTGACTTTGACATCCGCTACCTGATATTTCCGAATGGAAATCTTGCTATAAAAGTTTACAATCAAACCAACGACCGCTACTTCACGCGCAACTCTCTGAACACCCAAGGTATCGGTCTTATCCTCAAGAAAGACTTCACCAACCTCTCCGAACTTTTCAGGTGGCGTAAGAAGAAGAAAAGCTCCAGCCAACCGTGAACCTTCGGCGATATGGAGAAACAAAAAAGGGTGCCGAAGCACCCCTTATTTGATCTCGATAAACTAAAATTTGATTAATACTTACTTTTCTTACTTTCTTTAATTAGGGCTTATAATCCTCCCCTCGGGGAGGCCAGGAGGGGGTCTATATATTACAGAACTTAATCTTTCTCCTATTCCCACTCGCTCTTACTGCGAAGTGGAGCCAGTAGTTACCTGTTCGGCTGTTGTGCTCGACGAGCAATTCGTCAAAATCTTCCTTCCAGTCGCGACTGATCATCAGCAGGTGGAAGGCATAGACGATTGCCTGCTCTATACCCGTGCAGCGAATGTCAGCCGCACAACCCGTCAAATGATTTGATGTCGCAACGCCACCAACAGCTTTGTTCACTGCAGGCGAACGATAGCCGGAGTTGATATAAAGACCCTCCCCCTCACCCCTCCCTGTATGGAGGGGAGTAGAAAGTTTCGCGTACTGGTTTTTTCTTGTGCGTAGAGCTTCCAACCACCCGCACAAGCGTTTCAGGTTTTCGATATGCACACTTGAAGGAATATTTCCTTCCTTTGTCTTGATACTTGTCTTGCACATTTCATCCAGAGTGAAGTGCTCAGTTAAATGAATGTTTTTGTCGAAATTTTTATTCATAATTCTTTTTGTTTGTTGATTAAACCGTAAACTGTAAACTGTAAACTGTAAACGTTAAACGTTAACCTTTTTCTTATTCACATTAATCGGAGTACTGTTCGGGAAGGCGATGCTGTAGGCGCGGTCGAGGGCTTTCAGCTTCACGTGCCGGATGCCGATGTCGAGGCTGACAGCCACGATGGCGCGCAACAGTTCACGGTGCTTGCGGGGATAGAGCTTAGGCGGTGGCAGCTCGTCCCAACCATAGACAGGATCACAGTCCTCGTCTTTGACCAGCAGCAACGTTGTCTGATGGCACACCTCCCAGATAAAGTCATCGTCGGCCTCTGCGCCGAACCAATGTTTTATGATGCTGCGGATGCAGAATCGGCGGAACTGTGCCTGGAAGAGTCGCCTCGTGCGTTCCAGCCGAAGCCAGAGCTGCACGAAACATTCCTGGTTGTTTTCTACATGAATCATCTTTTTTCTTTTATTCGTGTAAATTCGTGTAATTTGTGTTCGTTATTTCTTTAACCGTTAACCTTCCTATATTTTCCGTTATCTTCCTGTACGATGAGTCCCTGTTTGCACCAGTTCTTGAGCATCTGTCGCACACTGTTATGAGTGATGCCAGCTCCCTTGATGGCAATGCTGTGCTGTGTGGCTTGTTCGATGGTAAACTGCATGTCCAGCCGATGGTAGATGGAGTCGTTCTTTCCACGTTTCATTCGGTCACCGTTCAGGTTGCCTGCATAGTCACGACTTGCAAAGGCATTCTCAATGCGGTCACGGAAGAAATGAAGAGCATTCTCCAACAACGAGTCGGCAATCACATCGTAGGCCTCCAGCACCGTGGGTGTCTGCGCCTTCAGCAGCAGCTCCTTCCAGAGGTTGGGATTCTGCTTCAATCGGCTTTCAGCACCATTCAATCCGTGCTTCCGGATGAGCTGTTCGCATACCTTGCAGAGCATCAGACAGCATGTCATCCTTTGCGCCGTCACACAGACGCGGAAGCGCTGACGGGCACGGATGCGGTCGTCGTTCATCATCGTCTCCAGACGAATCCGTTCAAGCCATTCACGACCCTTCGCCTCCAACTTCGGCAGTACCACCTCACCGTACATCAGGGGCAACAGGTGGGCTACCTGTTGGATGCGTTCACGCTGACGGTCGGTGAGCACGTAGGGCTTCTCCTCCAATGGTGAAAACGTATTGTCGGGCGTGCGGGCAACGGCGATACGGCTCTGAAAACCGTCGGTATAGTTCGAGACCACGCGATAAAGTGCGTCGGGTGTGCCACACATGCAGACATTCCACAATAGTTTCTCGATATGTACGTTCACCGCATCGGCACTACGGGCCTCACGCTCATACTTGGTGCCGTCGTAGCTCTGGCGCAGCATCACCGAGAAGTCACTCATCGTCGATTTCCATTTCTGTGCCACCGTATCCGCCTCAGGCGTAAACGAGAAGGCATGCTTACCCTCCGTGTTCGCCAGGCGCTCGGCCAGGTTGGCAACGGTGTTGTTCAGCGTCAGACAGCGTACGGGTAGCTTCGGTTCCTCCGGCTGTTCCTTCTTGTTCTTTGCCGCCCGCTTCTTGGCGCGCCACTCGTCTTCCTGCTTCTGGTACATCTTGTCCAAAGCCTGCACCTCACTCATCCAAGCCTCGATGACGGGGTCGATACCGCCCTTGCCCGATGCAAAGTCACCGGCGATATAGGCAATCAGGTTCAACCCCCGTTTCTGTCCGTGTACATCCAGCGTCACACCCGTCGCCAGCGACCCGATACAGGGGCAGATTGCCGTCACAACGGGCATTGCCAGCTGAGGACCCACCGCGTCGATGCTTTCGCGAACGCCTTGTGGCATTTTGCGAGTTGAAAGTTGAGAGTTGAAAGTTGAAAGTTGCTCGTCCTCAACGTTTTCGTTTTCGTTTTCGTTAACGTTATCGTTTCTCGTAAGCGCATTCAGCGTATTCCTCAAACGCATCGGGAAGCCGTTGAACTCCGACGTAAGCGCACTCTTGATCTTCGCCCGCTTCTCTTCCAGAGGAAATCCGTCATAGCAGGGAATCACCTGATCCAGCCACTCAAAGTTCCTGCCGCAGATATGTCGCAAGTCACATGCCAACTGATAGGTCAGCGTGTCGCGGTCGCCCTGCGTAGGTTCAAACCCGCGGTTGTTCACCTCCCAGTACTTCCGAATGATGTCCGCAAAGGGAATACCGTGATAGTCCTTAGGAAAATTACACAAAGGTTCCGGTTCCTTTTGTGTAGGAGACCCCTCTCCATCTCTCCCCTGTTTAGGGGCGAGGGTCTTGCTCCCTCCCTTTGGGAGGGCTGGGGTGGGGTTTCTCCCTTTAGGAGGGGCTTGGGGGAGGCTTCTCCCATCCACATCAAGTCCTCGGAGCAGATAGGCTTCGCGGCGTTCGTCGATCTCTTCCTGACTCATCGGTTCCAACCATCGCGGGGAACGGTAGATCTCTTCCTCGATGTCGGTCAGGTAGATGAAGCGTTCCGGTGTGATACACGACTCGTCGTAGGGTACATCGATCTCTTGACAGAAGTCCTTCTGCGCCTCTGCGATGGTCTTGCCCACAGGCAGCAGAATCCAGATATGTACCTTCTTCCGTGCCGAGTAGTCGATGCGCAGCACCATATCCAGCCAATCGCCCTCTTCGCTGTTCACCTCCAAAGCGTTTTTGATGGCCTTCTCCACCAGCTCCTTGTCGTCAACGTCCACGCAAGTCATAAAGGTGAACGACTCCGGAATAATGTCGGCCTGGGCACGGTGGTTGTTGCGGAACTGCGAGTAGTGCGGACAGAGAAACGGCAGCCAGTCCTTCTGCTTCTCGTTACCCGCCCTGATTTTCTGTTTCTTCTCTTTCAGCCATGCTTCGGAGAGCAGGCTGTCCACCTGCTCCGAAGTCATCGTCTCAGCATACCCGCGATTGTCCTTTTTCTTATCGCCCGTATGCATCGTATTTCCTGCAATATTCATATTTTAGTCGTTTAGGTAATTAGTCGTTTGGTCGTTCTCTCTTTCCCCCGTTCTCTCTCCTCCCTTTGGGGAAGGCCACGGGGGGGCGACCTTCGGTCGGGATGGGTCGGGTGGGGTCAAAAATTCGGATATCCCAGTTTTGCGTTCAGATATCGCAGTCCTTCCATAGTCCACGTCATATACGTGCGTATCTTCTTCTCACCCTTCAACGAATAAGAGACATGGGTGCGGAGGCGCACGAAGTCGCGTCCTTCGAGGTCTTCGCGGATGTTCCAGCGACCGCCTCGACGATACTGGATGCCCATGTTGCGCAGCACGGCATTGAAGTCATAGACCGTCATGTTGAACGTCTTCGCCACCTGCGTTGCCGTCAGCGTGTCCTCGGCATCGGCGTTGATCACCGACAGCGTGCGACCCACAATCTCATCCGCCTCGCGAAGAATGTCGTTCTCCGTCATCAGCATCAGTGGCGCTTCATTCTCCCTTCCCTTCGGGAGGGGTCGGGGGTAGGCTTTTCTTTCCTGAAGTTCCAGCTCTTGCCAGCGCAGCACCAGCTTGGCACGCGCCTCATCGTTGAACTTCGTGGCGATGTACAAACACTCGGTCTTGGTGAGTTGGTAGCAAGGTACCTCACGTGTGCCACCATTAGGCTGAATAATGGTTCTCGATGTCAATGCAAATTTGCATCCACATGTTTTTTCCCATGCCGGCTCCATCTTGCGGATGGCTCTCAGCAAATCGAAATGGTTCTTTCCTATCAGCTCGGCAATTTCGAGCGACGTCATTGTCTGTTCTCTTTGTTCTTTCTGATTATTATTAATAATGTGTATCATCATGTTGAGTTGTTTTGCGAGCGTTGGAAAAGCGAAGATTTTGTTTGAGCTCATTTCATCCGGATACTTTTCTTCGCTCGACCTCAACTCAGGGTTATTTAATTTTAGTGACCCCTCCTAACCTCCCCAAGGGGGAGGGAGAAGGGAGCGAGAGAGCGTGGAAAGCGTGGGGAGCGAGGTTAGATTAATATCTTGAGGATCCTTATTGCAATCAAGTAAACTATCCTCTTTCCCTCTTTCTCTTCGATCCCTCGTTCCCCCTCCCTCCAGGGGAAGGCTACGGGGGGGCGAACTTCGTTCGGGATGGGGCCGGGGTGGGTCTCCTACTTCAGTTTCACGATATCAGTGGCAAGGATGTCCTGGAACACCTGTCCGTTGTATTCCCGCGTCTGGAAGCGCAGCGTGGCAACCACGAGATTGTTTTCGTCGAATACCAGCGAGGCGGCATTGCCCAGTACTGATACGGCGTATTCGTTCTCGTACTTCCCGCCCAGTTCTTTCAGCACCAGGTAGCGTTTGTTCAACAGACCGTTTTCCGATTTCTCACTCTTCACGGAGAACATCTCTCCGCATTTGATTACTTTCAAAATTTTTGTTTCCATAATTTTTAATGTTGAATGTTTAGTATCAGCAGGCCTTCCTGCCGTATCCTTTGTATCAGCATGTTTGAGAGCGCCGTCAACCACGTTTCCGTTCGTTGACGTTGCAAAGGTAAGCACAAAAAAAGTGGCTACCGGTAGCGATACCAGTAGCCAATTTCATTTTCGGTCAAAAAAAGTTTGTTTTGCTATATCTCGATGTCCAATCCGGCATCGCCGATCAGCTGTTGCAGCTTCTCCATATCACGTTGACAAGCAGGCTGCGACACGTCAACATGGCGTTCCGTAAAAATCTTCTTCACATAGCCTTCGCTCGTGCCCGTAGCAAATGCCATCAGACGGCATAGCTTGATGCGGTCGGTATTGCGCGTGTCGATACCGCTTTCGGCCAACAGTGTTTCTACAAAACGCAGGCGTACACGCAGACAAGCCGCGTCAGCCTTTCCACCTTCGTTTTTCTCCTCACCCCTGCTACCACCCTCATAGTGATAGTGGCGCTCGTCGGTGTACGATTGGTCGTCATATCGTCCACCGTTATTGATTGTAATCGTCTTGCTCATGATGTTTATTGAATAGATTGTATTACCGATGATAATGATGTTCCGACGTGTTGCTCGTGTCTTCATAGTTGCCGTCGACGGACACCTGCTTACCCTGATGCTCCAGCAGCCAGCGCCGTTCCTGCTTGGCTTCCAACTTGCTCATCTCCTCCTCGTAGGCTTTGTCCATCATATCCAACACTTCCTGTCCCGCCCCGTCGTTCGATTCCGACCAAGCGGCAATGAGACTCTCCATCAGTAGAAAAAAATTTTTCTTCTCCGACGCGTCTCGTTTCAATGCACGAATAGCTTCACGTCCAAGCACCCTCAGGGGGATGCTGCTCTTTTTTTCTTTCTCCAGTTGGTTTGCGTACCGTTTCACTGCGTTATATGTCGACAGCATATTGAGAACCCCATCCTTCGTCATCACAAAAATACTTTGTTCCTGGTCATATCTCTGGTAGCCGAACTTGCGCAAGTCCCGCATATCGTCATCATTAGGGCGTCCGTCAAAAACTTCTTTTTTTATAATATCCATTGCTTCCTTTTGGTTTTTAGCTATTACACAATATTCTTTCCCCACATCCATCAGCTTTTTGAGCCAGACAGTTGCAAGTTTTTTCCTCCTTCAGTAAGACGTCGAAGCGTTTCCTCCTGAAAATAAGAGCTTTCAAAAGGACACTAGGTTTATCCTTCGAAAAGCGGGTGCTAAGGTATAAAAAATCCTCCAGTTTCAAATCAGAAAATGGAGGAAATTTACTATTAAAAAATGTTATTCAGTACACAAAGGGGACAGTCCCTTTTGTGTACGGGATTTCCGGGATTTCCAGATTATCCGGGATTTCCGGAGTCTCCGGGCTATCCGGGCTATCCGGTAATTCCGGCCTCCTTGATGATCTCTTTTAGGCGGGCATTCTCCTTTTGCAGGGCAGCTATCTCTGCTGCCTGCCTTTCAATAATCTGTCGCTGTGTCTCACGCTGACCAAGCCTAGCTGCAGTCATTCGCTCACGGATGCCGCCTTCCGTAGTAAATTCACGATCCTTTCGCTCGATATACTTGGCCATGGCCTTATCCACCTGATGGCACAGGCAAATAGCCATGTTAGCCAGCTCCTCGTCGTTCATACGTTCTGTCAGAGGGCGATACTCATCCCAAAGGGTATGCTCCTGACAGAATCTGTGCAGACGGTCAAAACGCTCATTCCGCCCAAACCATTCTATCATACCCTTGCGCTTCAGGTAGTCCTGATAATCTTCTAACAGTTCTTGGTTACTGCCTCGGGCTATGCCAAGCAGTTTCAGTTCTGTCTCGGTAGATGTCTGGCCGTCGGTGCTGCCCTCGGCAATGTTCTGCTTGGTGCTACGTGCTGCCTGCACCATCTGGTCAACGGTGCGGTCGCCATAGCGGGGCAGATAGCGCTGACAGAACACCTGTGTCAACTGATACAGCACATCGCTGCGCTTATAGAAACGTAGTTCTGTATATACCACAGCCTTGCGCATCACGCTGGCGGTGCCGTCGGCGTAGTGGCGGATGTTAGGTTGTTTCTTGTTAATTGAGTCGTTCATCTTTCGTAATTAATACTGAAATTATCCAGCATCACTCTACGTCCTCGTATCTCGTTCATCTTTCGTTTAATTGGTTCTAATGAGTCCATAAAATAATGTTTGTTAGATTATATGATATAATACGGCGACGAAGGTATAAAAAATCCTCCATTCCCAAATCAGAAAATGGAGGAAATTTACTATTAAAAAATGTTATTAAGTACACAAAGGGGACAGTCCCTTTTGTGTACTTATGTGTAAAGCCTTCGTTGTAATTCAAAGTAGTGTGCACGTATATCGGCAACCGACATATTTAATCTTTCCTTTGCATCACTCATCGAGTAATACTTAATGGTGATAAAGGTCTTGAGGTTATCCGAACCAAGTTCCTTGAAACCATTGCTGATGTAGTATTGCAAGATGAGGTTGTCGAATTCACGCTGTTCCTTGTTCAAAGCATCAACATACTTCTTCTTCACCAGTTCAACTCTCTTTGCTCTCTCGATAGGTGTCGATTCATAAGCGATGTATTCCAGCACATCGAGCAAATCACATTTCTGCATCTTCAGCATATTCTTTAAGAGCTGTAGTTTATCTTCTGCAAAACCTGCTTCGTCCAATGTCCTGAGCAGTTCCTCACGTGTTTCAGGGTTTGACCATTTCTCTCTCAGGTCATCTGCACCAGAGAAGAAAAATGGTATTTTGCCAAAGAGTTTCTTCACGTATTCATCAAGCGTGATGAACTCATCGCCATAGAATATCTTTTGTTCCCATGTTGTTTCGAGCGACAGCCTTCTGCCGTTAGATAACTTAATATCTATCAGGTTCGTTCTCGGTCCTTCACACGTACAAGGCAAATTGCCGCAAACAGGGCAAGGCTCTGGAATGCAGACGCAAGGTGTCTGACCGCACTTCGGACATACTTTTGACGGTCGTGGTGGTTGCTTTCCACAGGTGCAAGGCCAGTTGCCACATACAGGACAATAGGTATCACCATCCCAGTCGGGGTCTTTGAACATATCGCAAGCACCAACAAAGTCGTAGATAGTGAAGTAATACTTCTTGTCAAACAAGCGTGTTCCGCGTCCTATAATCTGCTTAAACTCCACAATGTTCTGAACAGGTCGCATCAGTACGATGTTGCGCACATTGCGGGCATCAACGCCCGTACTCAACTTATAAGATGTGGTCAGGATGGTCGGCAACAGCTTTTCGTTGTCCTGGAAGGCTCTTAATGTGGCTTCTCCCACTTCTCCGTCGTCTGCGGTCACGCGCTCACAATAGTTGTTGGCAGGTCTCTTCTTGTGCTTGTTCACCATATCACGCACTATCATAGCGTGTTTCTGCGTAGCACAGAAGATGATGGTCTTTTCGTCTGGGTCAATCTTGTTCAGCAGTTCTTGCACACGATGTTCGTCACGCTCTTTAATCTGTATTCTACCGTTATAGAAATCCGACTCGGTATAAATCTTTTCAGGATCTACCTCGCCACTCTTCACTACATCGCCTTCTTTCCACTGATAGTCGTCAATGTTGCTCGTAGAGATGTCAACACGGAACGGAACAAGAAAACCGTCCTCGATGCCTTGTTTCAGCGAGTAGGTATATACTGGCTCCCCAAAGTAGGCGTAGGTGTTGGCATTGTCTTTTCTTCTTGGTGTTGCCGTCATACCCAGCTGATAGGCGCTGTCGAAATATTCCATCAGCTTTCGCCATTCGCTTTCATCATTGGCACCACCTCTGTGACACTCGTCGATAATGATGAAGTCGAAGAAATCGCGTTCATACTGCATATAGTATGGCTGGTCGTCTGCGCCTTCAGGCAACTTGATGCCTTGCTCCTCTGCTTTCTGTGCGTTTGGCGACGTCATCATCGTTTGGAAGATAGTAAAATAGAGATTTCGGGCTGTGGGAACCTTGTAGTTGTTCTTCCTCAGTTCCTTGGGTGTCACACGACACATCGCATCTTCAGGGAATTGGTCGAAGTCGTTGATAGCCTGATTCGCAAGGATGTTTCTATCAGCAATAAACAGGATTCTTGGAGCACGCTCAATGCCCTTCGTGTTCCACTTCGTCTGCGTCAGTTTCCAGCATATCTGGAAGGCCGTGTAGGTCTTTCCCGTTCCCGTTGCCATCGTCAGCAAAATACGGTTGCGCTGCTTAGCCACAGCCTCCAGCACGTTCTTGATGGCTATCTCCTGATAGTAGCGAGGTGAACGGCCACCGCTGCGATTCAAAGCGCAGAGATTGAACTTATCTCGCCAAGGATTCTCTTCGGGGAAGGTCATTTGCCACAAGTCCTGTGGAGAAGGGAAGTTGTCTATATCATGTTCCTTGCTGGGGATGATATATTCTCCCTTGCCGTTCCTGACGCCCATGTCGATGAACCAAATCTCATCGCCATTGGTGCTATAGGTGTAGCGAATCTTCAGGGCTTCAGCATAGAGCTTTGCTTGCCCTACACCCTCAGACACATCCTTCTCGTCACTCTTTGCCTCTATCACGGCAAGCTTCTGTCCCTTGTATTCAAGGATGTAGTCAGCCTTCTTGGGGTTCTTATGGCCAGTGGTCGTAATGCGTCCAGGCGCAATATAAGCGCTCTGCTCCACCAGAATCTTACTGCCCGGAACAATGCCCCAACCAGCATTCCTTAGCTTAGGGTCAATCTTGTTAAATCGTGTCTGCGCTTCGTTCATTGAATTAATGTTTTGAATTTTATGATGATATTATTCTTTCAATTTTTCTTTGAGATTGTTTGATTGCGTAATATAAACAAATTAAGAAGAAATTAAAATCTATCCCTTCATCTGCATTTACAAAAAAGAAAACCATAACATGCTCCCATAATTTAATATCTTCCGACAATATTGATTCTTGTTTTTCTAACGTTTCTATATTGATAAAGTAATTATTTTTTTTACGAATGTAACCTTTTTGATATGCAACTGAAAAATAACTCTTTTCAATTGTTTTACTTACATAGTACTGTTGCTTAGAATTATAATAATCATCCATCAAATTCATTGCTTCTCTAAAGTCAGAAATAATAGTCTTTATGCTATTTTCAACAACATCAAATTCTTTAATCTTTGAAGATATTTTAATATCCTGAGATGCTAAATGTTTACCTATAATATCACATTTCTCATTGAATAATTTGATGGTGTTTTTTAGATTACTCAGAACACTATAGATTGATGATTTGGTAATATTGCTTTTAATATCACAACCATAGAATAATTCTAAATGTATCTCTTCAGATTTAATTTTTAAATCCGAAATTAAAAGCTCGGAAACAAAAGTTCCTTCCTTTAATTGTTTAAGGCTCAAGCTTGCCGCTTTTACCCAAATATAGCTAGATACTATTGAGCTCGCTATATATTCAAGCGTTTCTATTTGATTTTCTTTAGTAAAAAGTGGCAAGGTGTTTTTTTCTGTTTTTCTTTGAGAAGATAATGTTCTTCGAGCAACTATAAATGACAAACTTGCAATAATGAGTGAGCATAGCGCTATTGTTACTGCCAACCAATCCCAAACGGTTAATGATAAATATTCTGCAAATTCTTTTACCATATTATTTAAATACTATTCTTAATAATGCTTGTTTAAGGGCGTCGCACTCCTGAGAAATCTTCTCGAAGTTCGCTTGCATACGGTCAACCTTGGATTTGAGAGAGTCGAGAGTGGCAACGATGGATTGCTGCTCGGAGATGGATGGATATGAAATATCGAATTTTAATACATCATTCATATTCCCTCTTGGCATTCTACAGCCAGCGCATGTTGCGTTTACCTTATTTGTTATTTCATCAGTTAGAAACCAATACATCAAGAAAGAGGAAATAATTTCTTTAGATTGTATCGGGAAAATTTCAGTAGAACAGCATCCTTCAAAGCCTGCTACAATTACTTTCTTTAAGTATGGTCTTAATCTTCCATATAATACATCGCCTTTATTGAATGCAAATGTATTACTTAACACATCGTCTGAAGATATAGTACATAGCAATCTTCCTGTGCCTTGTTCAATGTGCTCCATTCCTACATATCTAGTACCCTTATGAAGACCATTCTTTTTATTGTACCAGCAAACATCTCCAAACTTTTTCTCTTCCCACCCTTCTTTTGGTTCAAGCATTTCTTTGAGTGATGCTTGGAAGAGGGCATTGGCTTCATTGAGGGCTTTTTCTGCATTAGCCTTCATCGCGTCTATCTTTGCAAAAGCAGAGTCAAGATAATCAACGATGGATTGCTGCTCGTCAATTGAAATTGGAATCTTGATGGTAATATTATTCAAAGCTTTTTGAGTCAATTTTGGCTGAGCAGCTCCAGTAATATATTCATCCACTTTCAAACCCGCAAAGAAGTATTCTACATACTTTTGTGTCGCCATATCTTTAAAGCGAAGCACATGTGCATGATTATTAACCCATACTTTTCCTGAAATCGGGAATGCGATTGGATAGGTTCTCATGAGTAGATTGGCTCCATCTTCTGAAATGCATAGCAAATCTTCATCAAAAAGATAATCATCTACATAGTCAACAATTCCGGATGCACCATAATAGGGGTACATTCCAGCAGTCCTATTCTTTTTTGTAACAGGCTTGCGTAAACTATCTAGATTTTCTGATATTTCAGGTAACTTCTTATATTCCCAACCTTCTTTCATTTCACCATCTCCATAATATCGTTAATAAGAGTCTGATTCTCGCTATTGAGGGCAAGGATTGTTTCTGCAATCTCGCTTGGTGTGCGCTCATCCACCTCCTCTACCTTGTTGGGGTTCTTCACACTGAGGTCGCAACTGTCGTCGAGGGTGCTCACATCGAGCGTCCACGAATGTTCGCTCTCTGCCTGCGTCTTCTGCAAAGTGAGGAACTCCGCTAAGTCAGCCTCCGTCAGCGGCTGCGTCTTGGTGAAGTGCTTATCTACCTGATAGTACCAAATCTTCTCTGTCGGTTCGCCTTTTGTGAAGAACAAGACAACTGTCTTCACGCCAGCACCTGTGAACACACCTGAAGGTAGGTCGAGAACAGTATGCAGGTTGCAGTTCTCCAACAACATCTTGCGGATGGCACTTGCATCGCCATTGCTCAAGAAAGTATTCTTGATGACGATGCCTGCACGACCGCCAGCCTTCAGCATCTTTATGAAGTGCTGCATGAACATATAGGCGGTTTCCGATGTGCGAATCTCAAAGTTCTGCAACACCTCGCCTCGCTCATTGCCACCAAACGGGGGATTGGCAAGGATAACGTTCTTGCGGTCGCTCTCCTGAATCTGGCTAAGGTTCATAGCAAGGGTGTTGCCGTGCGTGATGTTAGGTGCTGAGACACCATGAAATATCATATTCATCGTGGCGATGATATAGGGCAGACCCTTCTTCTCTTTGCCATAGAAGGTGTTTTTCTGCAAGATTTCGTGGTCCTTCACACTCTTGATTTTGTCCTTCATATAGAGGAAAGCCTCGCAGAGGAAGCCTGCAGAACCGCAAGCAGGGTCATAAACGGTTTCGCCAATCTTCGGGTCAACCACTTTGATGATGCTACGAATCAGGGGACGTGGTGTGTAATACTCTCCACCGTTACGACCAGCATTGCCCATGCGCTGGATATTGCTCTCGTAGAGCACCGTCATTTCGTGCTTATCCTCAGCACTCTGGAAGTGTAGTTCATCAATCATGTTGATAATCTCGCGCATATTGAAGCCTGAGCGAATCTTGTTGTGCAGTTCACCGAAGATTTCGCCTATCTTGTATTCAAGTGAATCGGTAGTGGTAGCCGTATTCTGAAAGTCCTTGAGGTATGGGAATAGTTTCTGGTCAACAAACTCCACAAGGTCGTCGCCACTCATGGCATTAACGGTATCCAACACCATCTTACCCGTCTGCGGGTCGCGCTTCTTGGGTGTTGCCCACTGGCTCCAACGATAGAAGCCCGACACCAGTCGCTTGTAAGTCTTGCCTTCAAGTTCTGCTTCGTCCTCACGCTCCGTTTCAAGGTCGTCGAGATACTTCAGGAACAGCATCCATGATTTCTGCTCCAGATAATCCAACTCACTACCGCAACCCTGTTCTTTCCACAGAATCTGGTCTATTGCCTTGAATGTATTTTCGTATTTCATATATCTTTTTGTTTTTCTAGTACACAAAAGGGACAGTCCCCTTTGTGTATTTTTTGTTTTTAGTCATTCTCGCTCCTTGCCCCTTACACAAAAGGGACAGTCCCCTTTGTGTACTCGCCCCTTCCTGGTACGCAAAAAGCTTTCACAAACGCGGATAAAGAGTTACCTCTTCACCATTTCGTTTTGTAAAAGCTTAGATTATATGACCAGGCTGAGCCTGTATTCGCAATGATGCTGCAAAGATACAAAAATCCTCCAGTTCCAAATCAGAAACCAACATATTTCTTCGTTAAAAAACACAAAAGGGACTGTCCCCTTTGTGTACTTTTTGTATCTTTGCCGCAGAATCATATAATCATATAATCATGGCAAGACAACAAAGACAAGTCAGTGGGACAGGTATATACCATGTCATGCTGAGAGGAAACAATCATCAGGACATTTTCGAGTGCAGGGAAGACTACTGGAAATTTCTTCGGCTTCTGCGACTTCAAACCTTTCCTGAAGACAGCGGGGGACTCCCGCAAGCACCCCATTGCATCATTTACGCGTATTGCCTAATGCCCAATCATGTACATCTGCTGATACGCGATGCCGGTGAGGGCATCTCCAGGCCTATCAGCTGCATTTCCAATGCGTATGCGCAGTATTACAACAAACGTTACGACCATTTCGGACATCTGTTTCAGGGCCGTTTTAAGAGTGAGCCGGTGAATGATATGGCCTACTTCGCCACCTTGCTGAGATATATTCATCAGAATCCTGTTGCAGCGGGAATCGTTACCGAGATTCGGAAATACCCTTGGACTAGTTGGTGCGAATACCAGAAAGACATGACTTGTGCCCTTCCCGTTTGTACCACGCAACACGTTGTCAGCAGGCTCCCTCCTGAGGAATTGAGCAGCCTGGTAAACGAGATGCTGCCCAAATCCTTGAATATTCTCGATTATGGCAATGATGCTGCAAAAAGGGTCAGTGACGATAAAGTACGCGATTTCGTGATAACGACTTTCGGGATTGACAGTGCCATCGCCCTTCAACATCTTCCCAAGGAAGAAAGGAACGGCATGATCATACAGATGAAGCATTTTGGTGCAAGCATCCGCCAAATCAGCCGTCTGACAGGCATCAGCGAGGGTGTCATCCGAAAACTCAAATGAAAAAGTACACAAAAGGGACAGTCCCCTTTGTGTACGACAAGTGCTTCGGGGTGGCCCAGACCTGTGCGGGGATGCTGCATGATGTCCATCAGAATCTTCGTCGCCTTCTTGAAGAGCTGAGGGTTGGACTTCTTCCACTTGCG
>Ga0326511_10001320_pt1 | contig 20718 bp, 25 predicted proteins | sample 0_2496_0518_D_FD_203701 | JGI IMG/M metagenome (GOLD analysis project Ga0326511, IMG submission 203701) | Bovine rumen microbial communities from UC Davis, California, United States - 0_2496_0518 | ecosystem: Host-associated > Mammals > Digestive system > Stomach > Rumen | place: USA... | reverse complement strand
CCGCTACGATAAATATATACAAATTTGTAAAAATCTCATATATCTATACTGTGATATTCCTCACGAAATATCTTCCTGTTTCATCGTGTCCGATTTTGCCGGAGCTACTTTCGTTTGATATAACACTCCACAGGCTTAAATTCCCCAGTAGCGATAGGTACATATTTACAGTCGCTTTGAAAAGTGCAGGTCTGTAAATGCAATTTATCAGCTTTGGTTTTCGGCTGATATTTTTATTATAGCATAGTTTCTTACATTTGTCAATACTTTTTTCACTTAGATATTTATATATTTTTACAGATTTTTATAAATTTTTGGTAACAGTTTAGTAACCCATAGCCTGCGGAATGATTTCCGGTTTTTGGTCTGCATTGGAAAGCGTTTCAGCAGTACTTTCTTGTACCGTTTTTGTTTCCGGCAGGGTATCGGATTCTGCTGTTTCTGTTTCAGAAATATCTTCTGTTTCTGCTGTAGTTTCTGCTTCAGTTTCTGCAGCGTTTTCAGAAGAAATTTCGGAAATACTTTCAGAAACAGTTTCCTGTTCTGTTTCTGCTTCCGTTTCAGAAGCCTGTGATTCTGTCTGTATTTCAGCAATCACTGCCGTTTCAGCAGCTGTTGTTTCTGCATTGATTCCTGATTCAGAAGCACCGCATCCTGTACATAATGCTGTTATCAGCAAAAAGCTGAATACTAATCTTACTTTTTCCATGTCTTATTTTTCCTCTCTTCGATAGTTATGATTTCTCTTTTTCAATCAAATCACTGAATGATTCAATGAAAAAATCCTGTTCTTCAGTATCACTTAAACTTTTTATCGCTTCAAAAAACTTCTTTTTATCTGCATCTGAAAAAAGCTTTTTCTGACTTGTGTCTGAAATTTCATTTGCATCTAAATGACAGTTGTTTTCGTCATAATCTTCATCAGAAAGAATTGCACTTTCCGAAAGATATTCAGCAGGACGTAAAAAGTCTAAATGGTATTTCCGGATTTCATCTTCTGTCAGTTCATTTAACACAAAAGTATTATGACTTCCGTTGAAAAAATCCTCTCTGTTGTCATGCCACCATACCCAGTTGTAGCGATAAAACGCAGGGTGCATTAAATTTCCGCATACAGGGCAAATCGCATGAATATATCTGTCATGAAAAATATCGTTAAAACGATTCTGTCCTTTTCTGTAAAGACTGTCATAAAAATCAAAATTATGAAATCTTTGATAAAATTGTTCTCTCAAAGCATCTTCACAATAAGTATTAAGAATACACTGTGCCATTTTCTTTAATTGTGTTATATCAAATGTTTCAATTTCATTTTCAGAGTATGGAAGTGAAATTACCTTTTCAGAAGCAAAAACAGTATATTTTGCAAGGAAATTATTATTTCTGGAAAATTCGCCTGCTTCTGAAATTGCAATTGCAGCTTTTAAAATGTCTTGGTAGCAACGCTTTTCAAGATTCAGTTCTGCACGTTCCGGTTTATATGGAACATATTTCGTTTTTCCTGAAAATATCATAATTTCTTTCTGATATTGTGGCAGGCAGTCAATATATTTGTGTGCGGTATTATGCAGATAATATGTTGTTCCGCCTTCTTCTGATATTAAAAAGCAGTTGATATAACGTAAAAGAAAATTTAAAATATTATCATCATCTGCAATACATCTCGGATTATTCAAATATTCATAATGCCAGCCGTTTGTTTTGCAAATCTCCTGTAAAAGCTTGTATCTTGTAATTGGTTCGCCTTTTTTGTATTTCATCTGTACAAAACATACTCTTCTGATAAGTTCATTGATTGCAATATCACAAATGATGTTTTTTACGCTTTCATTTGCAACAGAATCAGAAAAAATAGAAATTCCGTTTAAAACAGAAAAAGCAATTGTTGTATCATATTTATGAGAAACAATTTCAAGCAGTTCTTCCAGACTTAACATTCGTACTTTCATTTCTGTTTCTCTGAATGATTTCTTTAATCGTTCTGTCGATTCAAGATATGGACTTGATAATTCTTCAAAAAGTTTCCGTATTTCCATTATTCTGTCACTCCACTTCTTTTAGAATTTTGTAAACTCTGGTGCATACCGCAGAATGACTTTTCCGTACATTCCGCTTTTGGGGATAAAACCAATTTCCTCACATCTGCTGTCTGCCGAACCGTTTCGGTTGTCACCCATTACCATATAGCAGTTTTCAGGAACAGTGACAGGATATGTTACTTCCGTTACCTTATTGTCAGGAATTTCTTTCAGTGGAGAAAACGGCTTTTCTTTCAGATAATCTTCCTGCAAAGGTTCACCATTTCTGATAACTGTTCCTGTTTCAAAATCAATGTCAATCGTATCGCCACTCATGCCAATGACACGCTTAATCAGAATATGATTCCATGTATCGCTTTTGCAGACAACAATATCTCCGTAGGAAATATCCGCTTTCTTAGCATATATCAGCTTGTCACCGTCCTGAAATGTATTCGTCATGGACTGACCGCTGACAATTGCCAAAGACCAGAACTGCAAAAGAACAACTGCCACGCTGATGCCTGCAAGAACGGAAATAAACATTCCGTAACTGCGTTTTGGTTTTGCCTGCTGTATCTGATGTTCTTCCATATCCTCACTCCCAGTCAAATGCATCTGATTCCGCATCAGAAATAATATACAGCATATAGCGGAAAACTTCTTCTTTCGTTTTGAAACTGCGGATAATCTCATTATTTGCATCATTCAGCAGGTCACTGGCATTATGCAAAGAATACAGTTCTGCAGAGTATTTGATTTCTTCTGGATTTCTGGTGCTTTTCTTTGGCTTCAGGCGAATTGCAATACCAGAACTGATATTCAGCCATTCCGTCTTTCCTGCACGTTTCCATTCCGGCAGAATTGTGACACCCTTTGTCTTTGCATAAGCAAGAAATACAGAAAGGGATTCAGAAAATTTCTGTTCCATTTCCTTTTCTTCTGCCGTAATTTCCTTTTTTCTCATTTCAGCCATAATCTTTTTATCCTTTCTGATATATAATTTAATGCCCCTGTCTGCTCCTGTAAGGTGAAGCCGTATTCAGGGGCATAATTTTACTGTAAACGTATTAACGCTCTTATATGAAGCCGTCAGAGCCTGCTGTCAGCATGTGCTGATTCGTGTATTGCCGTCTGCGGAACAAATTGTGATTTCACTGTACTGTTTCAGTTCCTTTTCCAGTTCAGCAGGAGAAATCACTTTTCAGTCTGCCACTTCGTTTCCTTCATGCACGGCACGAAAACAGATGTCACCACAAACGGTAAACCGCAGATTCGGATTTTCTTTTACGGTAATCTCACACATCTGCATCATATTGATAAGTACACCCTTGCAGGTAATTGTGTCCATTTCCATTATCCTTCGCTCCTTGTTTCTTCAAGCTTGCTGCGGATATGCATCAGGCTTTCTTCATAGTTCTTTTCCAGCTTTTCTACAATTGCAAGATACTGTTCCGGAGTGCCGTCTTTCAGTTCAATGATTTTATACAGTGCTTCTGAACCGTAGCGGTTCATATTGTAAGCAGAAGAACATACATACTGTTTCGCCACAATAAAAGCTTTCTGACGTTCCGACATAGTATTGAACAGTTCATCAGCCTTTCTGACAAAATTTTCGTCCAGCAGCCTGTAATATCCGCTGACGGAAGTTTCCAGTTCTTTCTTGTCTTCCAGAAACTGCTCCTGTCTGTTAAGTTCAGCAAGAATTTCAGCCTTGTGTTCCCTGCAGTACTGCATGAGATAATCTTTCTTTTCTTCATTCACACGGATATGCATTTTAATATGCTCTTCACCGTCAATCACATATTTTTCGGCATATACTGCCTTGATAAATTCTTTTGTATTCATAATATCACCTTTTTCACACTGTTGTCATATTCTTTCACCTTTTCGGTGTCCGTGCGGAATTTATGCACGGATTTTCAATCATACTGATTACCTTTCCGAGTGCCGTGCTGCCTTTCTGTATGAAGGACTGATGCACGGTTTTCTCGGATTCAGGACGAAAAAACCGCCCTTACGCTTCGTTATTCTTCTGTTTCTGCTTCCGAAGTTTCAGCACTGTCTGCCTTTTTCTTGGACTTTGCTGCTTTCGGCTTGATTTTTTTGCAGATGTCCTTGTATTCTTTCTCATATTCTGCCGGAATTTCCTTTTCGATTACCTTGTCAATATCACGGAACGCAATATTTTGGCTTGCATTGTAATCTTGGAATGTCTTGAAATCACAGCCGTCTTCCACACATTCAAATCTGCGTTTGATACGGTCAAGGCTTTCTTTGTGGATTGCACCGCATCTGCTGCATCTGCAGGAAGTATATGCCGGATTGATATAAATTACTTTAATGCCGTATTCTTTCGCTTTATATTCGATTTTCAGCTGCAAATCGTAATAAGACCAGTTTTTCATGAATGGCTCTGCTTCTGTGGTAATACCGGACAGGTCTTCCATCTGAATTGTTCCGCAGCCGTTTCTTACTGCATAATCCACAACGGCTCTGCTGTACTTGTGGTTGCAGGTATCACGGAAATTGGCAACCTTGTCTCCCAGTTTGTAAGCAGGTTTGTTTCTGGTCTGAATACCATGTCCGATACTGCCGTCACCGCAGTATTTTCTCTGACGGAGCATGGAAATCTTTCTCGCTTCTGTTGCAGCACGGAAATGTTCAATTTCGCCACCTTCAATTATCAGTTTTTTCCAGTCACCTGCTACAGATGCTACAATCGGATAGGCAACACCGAGATTAACACCAAGAATCTTGTCAGGGTCAAGCGAAACACCGTTTTTCTTTTCCACACCAAAGCAGAGTGCAAGATACCACTGTCCTTTTTTCTGGTCGTACTGTAAAGCACTTCCGTTCAGTGTCGGATAGATTTCGTCAATGCAGCGTTCCAGAATAGTGCGTGTGGACTTATCTCTGACAACCGCTTCAAAATAGAACATCATGTCTGTCTGCATTTCAGCGGCAGCACCCTTGTTCAGAATCGAAAGTACTACATAAAATTTGCCTTTTTCATGATACAGACGGACACTGTTTTTATGCAGTTCAATCGGCTGATTGGATTTATACTGCGTAATGCTCTTTGTGCCTTTCATGATTTCTGCTTTGTCATTGTCGAATTTCTTTGCAGCCGAGCGGATAACAGCAGAAAAATTGGCTGTATTCATGATATTTTCAGCTTTTTCCATATTGTAAACGTGACTGGTTACTGTTTTATAGCCGAGATGTTCCTGTGCATCAGGATAACTGCCGAAACGCTTGTTGTAATCAGACGAAAAGCCGTTCCATTCCCAGCAGTACTGAATTGTTCTGTTTTTCAGTGTGCGTACATATCTCTGAATCTGCCAGAGAATTTTGTTTGCATCCCTGCATTCCTCATTTGTCATTTCAGAAAATGTATCTTCTGCCTTGTCATATTTACAGTGTTTCAGGTAAATATTTGCGACTTTTGCAGAAAAATTCTTCTTTTCTTCTTTTGTCAGTTTTTTCTTTGCCATAAGTTCTTCTCTCCTTGTATAATTATTTCTTGCAGATTTTCAGCCAGCGTTCTCTCATTTCCTGAATCATGCTTTCATACACTTCCGGAAGAGTGCTGTCACATTCTGCAATTTTTGCCTTTGTTTCAACTCCGATTTCTGCTTTGTCGAAGTTTCCGGACTGTGCATAACGGTCTGCCTGTAAATATGCCTGTTCTTTCGGATTCAGAAAATCAATTGCTTCTTTTACCGTAATCGGCGGTATCTTCGGCTTGCCGTCATTGATTTCTGATTTCAGAAACATCTGAAAATCATAATCATACTGTTCCCATATCTTTTCGATATTGCGGATTTTTCGTACTGCTTTTTCCAGTGTTTCCTGCCGTCTGCCTTTCTCTGCCTGATTATGCAGATAGTGCAGGATTTCTGATTTGTGTTCCTTTGCAAAACCTTCCAGTTCCTGTCGCTCTGCCTGCTTGCATACAGGAAAATGCATTTCAAAATGATTTTCGTCATGCAGAACGGTATGCGTTTTCTGTACAAATTCTGTAATCGTCATACAGCATCACCAAGTTTTCTGTCTGCAATGAAAAGTCCTGCTTCTGCTGTCTTATGAATCTTCCATTCATAACCGGAATTTTCATACTGCCACAGATTTTCACCTGTAAATATCACAGTTTCATGCAAACAGCCTTTGCCGTCCTTATACTGATATGCATTGACATCTACTTTCTGCATATCTGAATGTTTCCGCCTGTTCAGAAACGTTTCCATCAGTTCCTGATTCAAAGCACTGTTCATCACATCTTTTGCAGCCATCATATCACCCTTTCTTTAAAATTTATGGTTCGGAACTGCAGGAATCGAACCTGCCGTGTGCCATTGTTCCGGTATGCCGTCCGGCAAATCTATACCGGACGGATAAGGTGTTATCTGATTTCACTGCGAATCTGATTTATCTGATTCTGAATGTTTGTTTCCTGATTTCTGAAATAGTTCTGCTGTTCCTGAAAATTCTGCATCTTTCTGTCAATTTCCTGCAAACGCTCTCTTGCTGTATGAGCATCATGTTCGCCCCACTGTGAAAAATACAGCTTTCTGATTTTGTTTTCCAGAAGTTCTCTTCCAGAATGTAAGAAGCGGAAACAGATTTCCGTAAAATCAGTTTTCGGGGCGTTCTGTGTAAATGACAGATTTCCTGTCTCACTTACCTGAATCTGATATTCTGCATACGGCATATGCGGTGCATTACTGCTCATTCTAAAGACATCATGTCTTCTGCAAAAGCGTACAAATTCATCTTCATTTTCATATGCATAAATCGCACTTTCGCTCTGCACATCATGCAAAATCATGATTTTTACACCGTAAAAAGCGGAGATATGAAACAATACCGCATAGTCATCAATGTTGTCTGCAACAGCAAAGAATAGATTTTCTCTTCTGCCGTTTACAAGACAGCTTTCCACAAAGAACGGCATATGATATGAAATTCGTGTACCTGTCACCGCATCCTGCACAAAGAAATCCGCAGAATTTTTCTGATAATATCCCACGCAGTTTTCAAAGAACATTTCCCACTGTTTCTGACGGACAAGTTTCTGAATCTGATATTCATCTCCTGCCTGCTTGAACTTTCCCCAGAGAATCGGTTCGGACTGCGGAGCGTTATGAGATTCAGGCTTATTTTCTGTCCATTCATCAGCAGCAGTTCCCATATCAGGCTCTGTTTCTTCAAAATCAGGAACGGATTCAGCATGGATTTCCGTTTCAGGTACATAGATGCCGTCATTCACACACTTTGCACGAATCTTGTAAAATTTTCCGAGAACTGCTGTTACTGCATCTGCAAGAATCACTGCATTTTCCGTCTTTCTGAAAATTGTCATGAACAGAGGATTCTGTGCTGTAATCAGCAGAGTGTCACCGGAAATGACTGCATTGGAATCAGCAAGCGTTCTGCTGACATATTCAGGAACACGCTGTCTGACTGTGCTGATAATTTCATTCCAATGTGCATCAGGCTGAAAATCAAAGTTTTCTTTTTCTTCTTCTGTTTCAGTACTTTTCTGTACATGGTTCGGATTTCCGTCAAAATGACTGAACTGTTCTGATTCAGAATCATCATCAGGAACAGAATCTTCTGTTTTTTCAGTTTCTTTCAATGTTTCTGCAAGTGTATTCATATCATCTCTTCTAAGCTCTTCAATAATTTCTGCCAATTCTGATTTTTCAGTTTTCAGTTCATCATCTGTTTCATCATCAGATTCCAGAATAAATTCCGGTTCATCTTCATCAGGAACATCAGGCTTGAAACCTTTCAAATCAGCAATAGTAGCAGGAGCAGTATTCAGAAAATTCATTTTCTTCGGTTCTGTTTCTTCCTGCTTTGGTTCTTCCGCAGCAGCAGGATTTGCTTCTTCCTGCATTTCTTCTGCCTGTGGTTCACTGCCTGTATTCAGTACGGCAAGAGGTTTGTATTTCCCTTCCAGTTTCTCATTGACAAGCTGAATGAACGCTGTACGCATAGAAAGCAGATTTTCTTCTGCATCATCATTCTGACTGATTTTGACAAAGACATTTTCCACTGTCACATCTGCACCTGTTTCACCAATGGAATGCAAGGCTCTCTCTGTTTCAGGAGAATCAAATACATCTTTCATCATATTCCACCAGCCTGTTTCTTTCAGCACTGATGCCCTGTCTGAATGTTCCAATGCTCTCAAAATATTTCTGTTCGCAACAATGCCGTCATGCAGTTCAGAGAAAAATGGTTTCCATCTGATATTGTCATCTTCCGTTACTTTCTCAACTTCATGCGATACGGCAATTTCCGCACCGAACATTGGCTGATATGCTCTGTAAAACTTTTCACGTTCCTTCATCAGCTTTTTCTTGTCGTTTACCGGAATATAATCCAGTACATACCTGCTGTCAAGTGAAATGTCCCTGTTTGCCGCTTCCTTTTTCAGAAGTTCCAGTTTTGCTTTCAGCGTACCTTTTGTCAGTTCTTTGGTATATCCCACAAAGACAACCTGCATTGTCACCGTGTCAATGATACGATATATTGCCATCTTTTCAGCACTTTTCTTACTGGCTTTCTTTCCCATTGAATCGTCTCCTTTCGGTTTCATCATATTCAGCTTTATATCAGGATTCCACTGCCATTCCTTACCAGACTGCTTGCAGACGTTAATCATGACATCTGAAATCTCCCAAAATCGTTTCTTGCCGATTCCGTCAACCTGCATAACACCGACTGCCCTTCTGTCAATTATGTCCTGCAAGGTCTTGATTCCTGCATTTTCCAGAACCCTGACTGTCGCATCCGAAAAATACTTACGGATTTTATCTTGATACTGCACTTTATCACCCTTTCTGTCAAAAACACTTCTCCACAGCATCAACTGTTTCTTTATGTTATTATTATATCACATTCAATTTATTTTGTCAATAGCTTTTGGTGAAATTATGTCATTTTATTTTATTATAAATCAATAAAAAATAAAATGGTCTGTATGTATAGAAGAACATCAAAAGTTCCATATCGCCATACAGCCGTCTGACAGGTTCATACAGGCGTGTCCGATTTCAAGGGTACAGCTTCATGAAAAATCTGTTCAAAACGCTCTGAACATCATTTACGGAACAAAGAACACTATTCTGCAAACAGAATCATACAGAAAGCAATTATCGGAGAATAAGAACTGTATAGTATCAGAAAGAAATGATAAGAACTATATGAACTATATGATATAAGATATATCAGATATAAAATATATCAGTAATCATATTCTGTAAAAACAATATTCTATCTGTAATATAAAAATCTATCTGTATATAAATGATTATCTGTAAAAAGAAAAAGAATGATAAAAAGGATTGTCAGCGAAAACAGAATGTAATGCAATGCTTGCAGAACCATCAGCAGTAATGACCTGAAAGAGTTCTCAGTAATGACCTGAAAGAGTTCTGCAAGCTTCGCTGACAAACATTCTGTGCAATCGTGCCGTTGGCACTAAATAAAAAATATATATGTGCCAAAACGGAAAATTGCTTTCTATTTTGTGCCAGTGTACTGCTTCAAATAGTACAGTCAAATGCATACAGAAAAGACTGTTTTCAGCAATTTCTGATTCTGAAAACAGTGGTCTGAAATGGTGGCGAAAATGGAAAATTGTTTTCTGTTTTGTACCACCTGACAACAGACAAAACAGCAGGAAAAACAACGTCAGCAATAGGTTTTCCAGATTCTTTTCTTATGATATATGACTGGTACAAAATGCAAAAAAACTTTCTGTTTTGTACCACATTGTTATGGCAATAATTGGAAAATAACAAAATAAACAAATGTTCTTTTTTACTGTCGTGCTGGCAGAAGAAGCAGTGGCGAAAATGGAAAATTGTTTTCTGTTTTGTACCACTTTTCTTTCGGAAATAATCTTATTATTTGATATTTTTTATGAAAAAAGTATTGACTTTTGGTTTTCCCTGATGTATAATATAAGTATGGTACAGAAAAAAGGTGAAAGTATGGAAAAGAAAATGGGCAGACCCCCGAAGCCTAATTCCAATACAGTAGGACTTACGGTAAAAATAAATGCAGAATCTATGAAAAAACTGGAAATCTATTGTGATAGAGAACATATTTCCAAGGGTGAAGCAGTCAGAAGAATGATTGATTCTGTCAGTACAAAAAAATAAATCAGCCGTCCTCTTGTGGAAATAGAAACGACTGATTCTCAACAAAGATATTAAAGTCCTGTCAAATACATTGTACCATAGACAGGCTTCTTTGTCAATACTTTTTTGAAAAAAATGAAAAGGAGCTTTTTTATGAAAAACGAAATTACACTGTTTAACAATCCGGAGTTTGGAGATGTACGCACTTTTGAAACATTGGAAGGTGATGTACTTTTCTGTGCCAAAGATGTTGCTACTGCACTTGGCTACAAAGATACAAGGCACGCAATTTCGGCACATTGCAAGGGTGGGGCGAAATACCCCGTCCCTACAAATGGTGGAATGCAAGAGATGATGTTCGTTCCTGAATCAGATGTCTACCGCCTGACATTCAGTTCCAAACTTCAGAAAGCAGAAGAATTTACAGACTGGATTACTAAGGAAGTCATTCCGTCCATCAGGCAAACAGGTTCTTACAGCATGAACGACAGTCCTGCTCCGTCAATTGTGGAAAAGCAACTGGAAATTCAGTACATCAATGCCAATGCAAGACTTGCCGAAGCACGGACGGAGCAGGCAAAAATCTTACTGGAATTTGCAAGACTGGATATTTCCCCTAAATCAAAATCTCTGCTTGCCAACGAAGCAAGCGCAATCGTCACAGGCAGAAAAATCCTGCCGCCTGTTGAAACGGAAATTACCTATTCTGCTGCCGAAGCTGGAGAAATGCTTGGCGTGACTGCAAACAAAATCGGCAGAATTGCAAATGCCAATGGTCTGAAAACAGAAGAATATGGCATTACAATCCTTGATGTTGCCAAAAACGGCAAGCAAGTTCCAAATTTCCGCTACAACAAAAATGGAATTGAAAAACTGCGTGAACTGCTTAGTGCATGAAAAAATAATAAAAAATCCCAACAGATTTTATTCTGCTGGGATTTTTTATGTTATAATGGCTTCTGGCTGAATCTGAAAGTCTTGTAAGTAATTTTTTCATTTTCAGACAGATTCTGCCATTCTGAATAGGTGTATTCTTTTCTTTGCTCTTCACCGTTTTCATCCACGATAATAGCATAGTATTCTTCTGCCTTGCTGCCCTGTTTTTTGTCACCATAATCAGGAGAACCAACAGAAGCAGGAATATCTGTATTGTACCAATATGCTGTATGGCTTCTTTCGGCTGTTACAAGCGTGTCTGTCTGCTTCCACCGCCCTATGTCGTAATAATATTTTGTACGGTATTCAGGTACTTGCCTGTAAACAGGTTCATCATAGTATTCTGTACGATATTCTGTCCTGTATCTTGGTGTTTCTACTCGTTCTGCCTGTCCGTTTCCCAAATCACGGTAGCTGACATCATATCCGTCAAGCACCTGTTCCGCAACTTGTTTTGATTTTTTCTCATAATGGTCTAAAACAGAATTATAATGGTGAATTTCCTGCTTCTTTGAAGTCAGTACTGCACCTTCCGGTAAAGACCAGCCGTTTTCATGACAGCAGGTAAATGTTTCTACTGCAATGCTTCGTTCCCACTCAAAACCTGTAATGACAGAACTTCTTGTAACAGGAATGAACAGCCATATCAGAGACAGGATTATAAGAATCGGTATGGCAATGATACCATATCGTTTTAAGCGTTCTGACAGCGTTCTATGTCCCTGCACAGCATCTTGCGTATCATTTGACGGTGAAGGTGTTGTCGGCTCTGTACAGGGTATGTATGACTGTCCTGTACGTTCCTGATACTCTTCCTGATTCTGCTGATTCATAACAGGACGGTTGCCGAAATAATCATGTTCAGATTCTTCTTTTCCTGCTCCACAGCTTTCACATACTGTATTTTCAAAACGATTCTGATAACCGCAGTAAGGGCAATTCCAGTTTGGCTTATCACTTTTCAGTTCATCAGATACTACTTCTGCTTTAATTCCTTTTTCATCTGTTACAGTCTGCTGTTCTGCCTGTTCCTGTATCAGAACTGTTCCATTCTGTACAGCACTGACAACTTCCGGATTATCCGGCATCAGATATTTTGTGCCTTCCGGAATCGGTGTTCCGCATGAAGGACAAGTCCTGCTGTCACCTCTGATGATTGCATGACAGGCAGGACATTTCCAGTAAGTCCATACATTCATATTTTTTCCTTTCTTTTTATATTATATCATATTCATCTAAATTTGTCAATATATTTTACAGCTTTATTGTCTAAAACAAAGCATGAACTATATACAAGTCCATGCTTTGTGTAAAAGCTATTTCTTGTAATAATATTTCTGCAAATCGCCTATCTCCAGCGGTCTTGTTAGTCTTTCCATTCCTATGGACAAAAAAAGCGGATTGTATATTTCCAATATCACAACAGTACGGCTGATGAAATTGATTTCGCAAGGAATTGGGTGTAATTTTACATCATAAGATTCTTCGCTGAAATAGACTTTGTATTCCCGAAAGATAGCATGTACTGTTCCAGAAAGCTTATCTCCTTTGAATCCTTTTACATACAGCTTGTCACCTTTATGGATTACATTTCCCTTGGAATCACGAACAATATCGCCGACATAATAGGGAGTTTCGATATGCCGGACACCCATTCGCTCCAGTCTTTTTATTACTTCTTCGTCAGTTGCACATTTTGCCGGAATAATACATAAATCAGAATATATATGCTGATTTTGCATATAGGCTTTTGCTTCTTCCAAAGAAGCAAATAATTTCGGATTGAATCTGTCGCATAATCCGTCAGGTGAATTTGCACACCGTTCAAAAAATTTTGATAAATACATATTTTTTCTCCTTATTCATTTTGCTTCCGCAAGATAAAGCAGACAACGGTGAAATATTTCATCTGTAAAATTTTCGTGGGTATCGTCTGGTGCTTTCTGATTCAGCAGAAAGAAGAAGCGGTGACAGTCAAGAAATTGATTGAGTTTTCCGATTCTGGCAGTATCTTTCTTCGGACAGCTTGTGTTCAAGCTGACAGGAAAGGTTTTCTGCTCTGCTCCTTCACAGTGCTTCAGCCACGCTTTCAGAGAAGCAGTTTTGGGAATGAAAACAGGCTGAAATTTGAAAGGACGATATACACCAAAGCCGAGTTCTGAAAGAATAATGGAATAATCCATAATTGCTCCCTTGATTTTACCTTCCTTTTCTGCTTCATAATACTTCTGGCTGATAGTGAGCAACTGTGAAAATCTGCCGTCCATGATGCGGTCGATAAAAGCTTGTTTTTCTTTTATGGTAAAAATACATTCATCATTGAAAATATACTGACTTTTATGTAAGGACTGCCCCACAAGTTCTGTACGGTATTTTTCTTTTTCCTGTTCAAACATATTTTTTTACTCCTTTCGTTATCAGGAGAAATAATTCGCATAATTATCTCCGTGAAAAAATAAATATCCATGCTGATAATTTTCCGGAAAACAGAAATAATTCTCCACTGCTTCACAGCAAAGAGTATTGACTTCGTAGGAATACCCATCCAAATCAGCATATTTGTAACTGCCTGTAAACTGATTCGGCTGTGTAATCACACCGTAGATACTGTCTGGAAATCCACCGTCATAAACACGGTTCATGACAGTTTCCACCACTTTCCCCATTTCATACAGCGGTTGATTCCCTGCTTCATGTGCCACACAGTTGCAGAGAAGAATGTAATCTTTCACCGGAAGTACATAGCCGTCCGGAAAATCTTCTGTTGCAGGAAAATAATAATTATTGTCATCAAAAGTAAACTCTCTTACTTCCGGTTCTGTTTCTTCCTGCGGTTCTTCATCAGGCAATTCCTGCTCCGTTTCCTGTTCTGAAATCGCTTCTGTCAGCAATTCATCAGCAGTTTCTGTAACAACAGTTGTTGTCTGCACTAAAACAGGCACAGTCACAGAAGTTGTAACAATCGGTGCGGCAGTAGAAACTGTTGTAGTCGTAGTTACTGCCTTTGCAGTCGTTGTCACCGTTGTTGTTTCCTGTTTCTTTGTTGTTGTTACTGCTGTTGTCTGTACTGGTGCAGTAACAGTAGTTTCCTGCATCATGTATGCAAATCTGCCGGAATTTCCAACTATATTCTTTGCCTGTTCTATCTCTTTCTCTGTACAGCCACAAAGAGATACAGCAGAACATAATGCTGTTATCAGACAAAATGCTTTTGATAATTGATACATGGGTATCATTCCTTTCTTGTTATTTTTGTCGTTATGGGGATTTTGGCTTAATTATATTTATCATATTTTCCAACTTGCATTGCAATATGTTCCTTAATTTTTCTGAATTTTTTAGGTTCATACGGCTTTGGATTTAATATCATTCTTAATCCGTCCAAAGCAATAGCAAGACCAGTTTTGCCGATTTTATTTGATGTATGACCGTATTTGTCAATAAAGGTTACGTCAAACCAAAACCTGTTTTCCTTTTGTTCATAAAGTGCAAGAAGTTCTTTTTCATCAATCATAAGTCTGTATGCCATATCTTTCAGAGATAGAATTCTGTATTCTTCATATCCATATTCCTTATGTTCAGCCATTTTTTCATCACTCCATTCATTAGAAGAATTTAATCTTCACCAGAACTCCGACAAGAATTGCTGCAACATTACCTGCAAGTGCCAGAATAATCGGAAACTCTTTCTTTGGTTCAGACGGTTCTGCCGTAGTTTCAGTCGGCAGCATGACCTGTACCACTTTCCATTTCTGCTCTGTTTCATTTACTGTTGTTTCAGCCGTTGTTGTTGTCATTGCCGTTTCAGCAGAAGTCTGTACTGTACTTTCCTGCATTTTCTGAAAGATTGGTGCAGTTTCTGTCACCGTTGTTGCAATCGTTTCCGCTGATGTTGTGGTTGTTGTTGTCGTTGTTGTTTCAGAAGAAGTAACTTGTGATTCCGTAACTTGTGTTTCACTTTCTGTTTCAGAAGTATCTTCTGCAACATCTGTTCCAATGCCTTTCAGATTGGAAAGCACACTCATATCAACTGTTGTCTGAAAAGTTTCAGACATTTCTGGTACTGTTTCTTCGTTTGCTGTATCAACCAGAGCAGGAGCATTTTCAGGAGCATCTTCAAGCAGACTGTTTGTGACAACAAAATCTTTGCCGAATACTTTTACAGTTGTCTGCGGTACATTTTCAAGCACCGATACGGTACAGCCGAAATGTTCTCCTGCCAGAAGTCCGTTGTCATTCTTCCGGAATATGGTATAATACCGTCCGTCCGAATTGATACCATCAGGGTACAGGAATGTCTTCTGAATGACACGCCAGCTTCCTAACGGTGTCATTTCACTGCATGAATATGAAAGGTAACATTCTTCCGGATTCCAGACAATACCGCTTTCATCATTGAACCAGATGCATGGATATGCCTGTCCAGTAATTTCCTTTAATTTTTCCGGTGCATAAGTCTGATTGACGGTTACATCAATTTGAATCCTGCCATCTGTCAGATTTACTGTACAGTCTGCAATGTTGTCCATTAAAATATCATCACATTCAAGGGCAATCGGAAAGCTTTCTGTGCTGTCTGCTTCGGCACAGATTGCAGACGGTACTGCTGCTATTGCAGTCACGGCAACTGCGGATAAGGCAATTGCTTTCTTAATTTTTCTTTCCATGTTTGAATTTTCCTCTCTGTATTTGTTGTGGAAAATGTTTTTCTCTTTCTCTATATATTATTATACCATATTTATTCTATTTTGTCAAGCATTTTAACTATTTTATGTCATTTTATTTGGTTATAATATAATAAAGCATAGACTATATACAGCCTATGCTTTGCTAAGTTTTTACTTCACTCCGTTTGTTGTATGATTCACCGTACTTCACCGACAGCAGCGAACTTGTCGGCATTGATATTCTTGAATATTGTTCCTCGTAAGCCACCTACCCAATAGCCGTATTTTTCAAGCAGATTGGAGATACGCCTGAAAGTGCCTGCGTAATCTGAATAGTTGGTATTGTATATCCAGTCGCCATACGGACAGAAATCTATGCCAACACTGCCGTCTTCCAGAAGCTCACAGATAAGCTCATACGGCATTCTGTTCGGCTTGAAACGCTTGTACGTCTCAAATACTCCTGCAACACTTGTGTGGTTCATCAGAGCGTGTTCTTGCAACCGTGCGTTATAGTTTTCTTTCGTTAGAAACATTTATCAATCACCTTTCTTTACACAAATCGCTATTACCGCCTTTATGCTTTAGTAGCAGTAATCACTTAGATACCCATTCGGTGCGCCCATATCTTCTTCATAATAAGCGTATGGATTGTTCTGATAATCGTATTCCATATGAATATCCTGCTCGTCCTGTTCTCTGAAACGTGCTTCAGCATTCCTTTTAGTTCTTTCAATGTCAGAACGCTTTCGCAGTATTTCCTTAGCTCTTTGAGGTGTAAAACCTTCTTCTATTAAAGATTCATAATCCATTGGCATAACGATTCATCCCTTTCAATTGGTATTCAATTTTATACAAAATTGCTGAAATCTCTGCTGTATTACGCAGTTCTTCAATCAGATACGGTGGATAACTTCTTTCACCCGAAGCAAGAACAAAAATTTTTTCTTCTAAAAGCGGTTTTCCCTGATAATACAGGGGAGATTCATTATTATGATTCATTTCTATTTCCTTTCTTAGATACAAATTTTACGCTGTACATTAGCGTATTTCAGTTTTGCCGTTTCCTTGTTAAACGGATATTTGTCAGGCAGAATTTTTCGTACCACACCCCATAAACCATCTGGTTCATAAGGAAAATTATCCATATATTCTGTAAATTTCACAATTGTTATCATGTTTGCCAGACCGTCCAATCCGTTGCCGTCTGAAACACCGTATGCAGTTTTTGTCTTCTGCATGACAGCAGTATCAATATCTGCAACGACTGCTCCTGTTGTTATCATATCAAATAAAGGCATTGCAATCGCCATATCAATGATTTTGCCGTTCAGGACAATCCACGAATGGTCGAACAAAACCTGATTTCGACACTCACCAATGCAAATATCCGGAGATTCACCCATTTCGCATAATGCTACATAAAGGGCAGAAGTTACCGCATGACACGCACCTTTCAATTCTTTTTCTTCCATGTAATCCATAAGATTCAGGAGAACCGTCTGTACATCTTCCGACAAGCCACTGCGTTCTCCTGCCTTGCGAATATTCTTTCTGCTGTTCTGATACACCGGAACGGCAGAAGTCTTATATCTGCTTCTCATATTATCATTCCTTTCCATATGTGACATACTCCCCCACCTATAGAGGTGGGGGCTTCCTGTTTAACCAGACTGATACTCTTTAAAGTTATATCATTATTATATCATTTTTAAATTGTTTTGTCAATCATTTCTATGTATTTTTTTATCATTTTATTTTATTATTAAGCAATAATATGTCAAGTTGCAAAAACAAGCTTTCGTCATTTTTCACAAAAATGCAAAATAAAGCACTCATTGCAAAAAAAAGAGCAGACATTACCATTTTTGATGCCAGACATTATTAAAAAACGTACCTGACGTATGGATTGCATTTTTTTTAAAAGTTCGTCTATTATGAGAATTGAAAAATTCTTCAAAATATGTTATACTAATAATAACGAAAAAAAGAAAGGTGGCATTTATATGCTAAGTAGTGAATTTAAGTTACAGGATTTATTTGACGGAGTACTTATGGAAGAAGAACAGGACGAACGGCTGACAGAAGCAAAAGCGAAAGAAATTCTGTCAAATATTCCAAGCGGTGCTGCACTTTCGGTAAGCAGTATTCAGACATTGGTAGAAAGCACATTGAATTACGCACAGACACCGTTGACACCAGAAGACAATGCACCGTATACAAACACCAGAAAGACGAAATATCCGCACTGGAAACATGAGGTACAGAAAGCACTGTATCACCTGAAAGAAAACGGTACGATTCAGTACAATGCAGACACACACGTTTATACATTCTAAACAAGTGAACTTTTCCCGCTACGATAAATATATACAAATTTGTAAAAATCTCATATATCTATACTGTGATATTCCTCACGAAATATCTTCCTGTTTCAACGTATCCGATTTTGCCGAAGCTACTTTCGTTTGCTATGACACTCCGCAGGCTTCAATTCCCCAGTAGCGATAGGTACATATCTGCATTTCCTTGTAGGTGAAATTATGCAGATTGATAATTTGCTAAATTCAGGCTTGCATTAAAGTCTCTGTCTATGACAAGTCCACACTCATTACATCTGTAAATACGGTCTGAAAGTTTCAAATCACGCTTGATGCACCCACAGCAGGAACAAGTTTTTGAACTTGGATAGAATGTCGGGACTTCCACTAATGCAATTCCGTATTTCTGACACTTGTAAGAGATTTGACGTTTGAACTCATAAAATTTCTGTTTCTGGATTGCTTTTGCAAGATGCTTGTTTTTCATCATGCCCTTTACATTCAAAGTTTCCATAACAATACGAGATGGCTTGGTTTTCACTATCTCTGTTGTGGTCTGATGAAGGTAATTGTTTCTGATGTTTGAAAGTCGCCTGTGCAGTAATTTTATGATTTTCTTTTGTTTCTGGAAGTTTCTGCATTCCTGTAACGGCTTGATAAAAACAGGAATCCGCTTGTTTCCGACTGTTTTGTAACATGAAATATTCATTTCCAGCATTCTGGATAATTTTCTCTGCTCTCTTTTCAGGATTCTTTCCAATCTCCTCACTTCACAGGAACGATTGATATTTTTGTAGACTTTTCCATTGGAACAGATTGCTAAATCTTTAATTCCTAAGTCAATACCAATACTTTCTCCATTCAGTTCACAAGAAGTTTCTGGGACTTCATAGCCAATAGACAAATACCAGTACTTTCCGTCAAAAGAGATATGCGGATTAGAATATTTCTGCCCTTTTGGCAGTTTTGGAAGTGGTTCAGAAGTTTTTACAAAACCTACCTTTTCTCCATGAAAGCCACCATTCTTTCTGGAAAGGCTTTCATAGTTCACATAAAAAGACGGCTTTGATTTTCGTTTGGACTTGTAACAAGGTCTTTCTCCTAAGCCTTTGAAAAATCTGTCCCATGCACTTTTAGCATCTTTGACAGCCTGTTTCATGACATTACTTCCGATTTCTGAAAGCCATGTGTGGGTAGTCTTTTTCAAAACATTGTTGATATACTTTCTGACTTTGCCCTCACTGACTGATTTTGCACCTGTTTCGCCGTTTGCAAGATATTCCTGCCATACACGTTCATTTTCAGAAAGAAAATAGTTATATGCCCATCTTGCAACACCTGCACTTTTCCAGAATAATATCTCCTGTTCAGGTGTCGGTTTCAGACGTATCATTTTTCCTGTCAGCATTTGCTTTCACCTCATCAATCAATTTCTTCGTTTTCTTTGACCTTTGACCGTAGAGCCTGTTTGCAAATACAGTAATTATCTGAATCAAATCATCCGTTAATTCCTGTTCTTTGCTGTATTCAGTGTTATCAATAATTTCAATTTCAACACCGTTTATCTGGCAGAGATATTCAATCATCTCATAGCCAAATCTAACAAGCCTGTCTTTGTAAAGAATCACTACTTTTGAAATTTCATGATTGCTGATTTTGGAAAGCAGTTCTTTCAAGCCTTTTTTTCTGTAATTGATTCCAGAACCAATATCTTCAATTATCTCAAACTGATAGCCTTTTGCATACATATACGTTTTCACGTTTTCTATCTGTGTTCTTAAATCATCTTTCTGTGCAGGTGTGGAAACTCTGCAATATCCTACGACTTTCTTTTCAGTTTGGCTATGATTCATAAATTTATCAAGCTGTTCAGTAGAATAATAACGTGTTCCGCCTTTGCTGATGTGATAGGGTATCAGTTCACCAGTGTCATGCATTCGTCTAAGCGTAGTTGGTGTCAGACCAACCATTTTAGCAAATTTACCTATACTGATTAACTCCATGATTATGCTCCTTTGCAATTAGCTTATACTAAAATTATAGCATAATTTCAGAGTTATGTCAATAGATATTTTGAAATCTTTTAAATTTGTATACATTTATCTCATTCACACTGATTCGCAACATCAATGCAGTCTTGTTGTCACCAACAGACCTCTCATGCTTTCACATGAGCGTAGACTATATCTTCATCTGTCATACTTCATGACAGAGCAACATTTTTCTTCCGCCCTTCGCTTGCGGTTTTACTCCAACTCAATTGGATAGTCGTTGAGGGTCTTCCTTATCATCTTCATGACTTAGGACTTTCCCTGCTAAACACCCATTGCATCAACCCTTAGCACCAACGTTTCTGATGTGTCACGCTTTGCCTTTCATCAGCACTGATTGGATTTTTTTCAGCATAGGTCATCTCACTGTTTTTTCTGATTTCTCACCGTAGTATTTCTACTCAGCTTATCGTTTCCGATTACTGTTTCGGTTGTGAGCTTTAGGGATTAAAAGCATTTAACGTTGAGTTTGCACCGTTCGCACGGTACAAAGGGTATTCGTTTCAATAAATTTTTATATATTTGTATATATTTTTACAAATTTATCGTAACTGTTTAGTTACCCA
>Ga0326511_10001319_pt1 | contig 20725 bp, 18 predicted proteins | sample 0_2496_0518_D_FD_203701 | JGI IMG/M metagenome (GOLD analysis project Ga0326511, IMG submission 203701) | Bovine rumen microbial communities from UC Davis, California, United States - 0_2496_0518 | ecosystem: Host-associated > Mammals > Digestive system > Stomach > Rumen | place: USA... | reverse complement strand
CCGTGCTCCTTCAGATATTTGATATTTGTGTCACCACGCAGGAACCACAGCAGCTCATAGATGATACTTTTCAGGTGAAGTTTCTTGGTAGTCAGCAACGGGAATCCGTCTTCCAGATTGAAACGCATCTGGTTGCCGAAGATGCTGATGGTGCCTGTGCCTGTGCGGTCGGTCTTTTGTGTTCCTTCTGTGAGGATGCGGTTGAGGAGGTCTAAGTATTGTTTCATTTTTTTATGGGAATTATGGGAATTATGGGAGTTATGGGAATTATGGGGGTATTTTTTATTTGGGAATATGGGTGCTTTTGATGCGCCACTCTTTAGGATAGAGGTTGTTGGCACGTGTGCCGATATTCTTTACCAGTCCTAACGGCAGTTGATGATAGGTTACAACAACGATGCCTGTAGGTGTATCTGCCGGCAGCACGATAGCTTCGCGGCGCAAATAAGCGATAGCCTGTTCGTATGACAGTTCTACGTGTGGGGCTTCTTGTGCTTGGCGAAGGCTCTCCTGGAAATCTTGTGGCATCACATGGAGCATCTTGAGATGCTTTTGGAGTTGTTCCGAACGAACCTTTTCTGCCTGTCCGTGCTTCCGTAATACAGCCATAAACAATCCTTCGCCTGGTGTTTTGCCTGGAATAAAACGATAAACGGGTTCGTTGAATCCTTTCAGCAGAGAGCCTGTGATGTTCCATGAATCTTCTGTGGCAACAGGCAGGATGTCGGCTCCCAATTCTTCAGCTATCCATTGCACGTTTTCTTCGTTTTCCTTTGTGTTGAAAGTGCAGGTGCTGTAGATGAGAATACCTCCTGGACGCAAGCAGTTCCAGATGTCGCCGACAATCTCGCGTTGCAGTTTCCAACAGTGTTCCACATTCTTCGGACTCCATTCGCGGATGGCTCCTTCGTCTTTTCTGAACATTCCCTCACCTGAGCAGGGCACATCGGTCAAGATAACATCGAACAGCATCTTTGCTTTGCGGAAGTCTTTCGGATAGTTGTTCGTGACGATGTGTTGTGGATAGCCCCATTTCTGAACGTTTTCCGACAGAATCTGTGCCCTATTCCTGATAGGTTCATTGCTGATAAGCAGACTGTCAGGAGAAAGTAATGTACGCGCCAACGTGGATTTTCCGCCTGGTGCTGCACAAAGGTCGAGCATGCAAACGGTGTCTGTCACATATTCTTTCATGACGCTTTCCAGAAACATCGAGGATGATTCCTGTACATAATAAGCACCAGCATGCAAGAGCGGGTCGAAGGTAAACGCCGGACGGTCGTTGAGGTAGTAACCTGTTGAGCACCAGGGGATAGGGAAGCTTCCTTCTGACGGAAGGCTTTCATCCTTGCTGATGGGTTTCAAAGGATTGAGACGAATGCTGACAGAAGTTTTTTCTTGCAGCGCATTCAAAAGCGTGTGGAAGCGTTCATCTCCCATGATTGCTTTTGTCTGTTGTATGAATTCTTCTGGTAGTATCATCTTTCTCCTTACTCTATTTCAAAGTTAAAGCTGTCTTCATCGTTTGCGTCCGATGATTCTTCCTTGGGTTTAGGCGGATTCTTCAGATTGCCCTTGTCGTCGAACATACCATAGGTGGTGCGCGTCACGACAAACTCTGTACGGCGGTTCAGCTGGTTACAGATTTCCTGTTTCTCTGGATCAAGCTTCATGATAAACTCTTCCGAGAGTACATCGTTTTCTTTCAACCACGGATATTTCTCCGTCAGTTTCTTGCGGATGGTCTTCGGCTTCTCTTTTCCGTAGCCGACAGGTGAGAGACGGTCGGCGGCAATACCGTTGGCTGTCAAGTAGTTGACGACAGATTCTGCACGTCGTTGCGACAACCGTTTGTTGTATTCTGCAGAACCCTTGAAGTCGCAATGGGCACTCAGCTCAATGGTGACGTTCGGATTCTCTTTGAGCAGTTTCACCAATTCGTCGAGAGCTGTCTTTGACTCAGGACGTAAGGTGGCTTTGTCGAAGTCGTAGAAGATATTGTCTATCATCACAGGCACTCGGATGCTGGCCAACGGGAACTGAAGGACATATTCCTCTGAATCCTCTACAGGACCCACTCTCAGCTCTTCCTTGTGGTTCAGATATCCTTTGCATGTTGCCAGGATAATGTATTGCACGTCAGGATGAATCACCTGTTCGAACGAACCGTCACCCTTGACGGAAAGTTTCAGGTTGGTGCCGTCGTTGCCCACCATATATACCTGTGCTGCAGGCAACTCGTAGCCTTCCATTTCGTAAACCCATCCCTTTACCGTTTGTACGATTTCAGGACATTCAAACGAATAGATATGATCCCATCCTTTTCCGTCGCCGCGATTACTGGAGAAGAAGCCGCGATTATGTACTCCTTCAAAGGTGCAGCCGAAGTCGTCACCTTGAGAATTGAGCGGATAACCAGGATGTTCGATGTGCCATTTGCGGTCTTCACCAACTTTGGCGATATAGATATCCAAACCGCCCATTCCGTCAGCGTGTCCGTTGCTGGAGAAATACAGGTCACCATTGGGACGGAAGGTGGGGAATTCTTCATCGCCAGGCGTGTTGACAGGTGCTCCGACATTCTCTATACCACCATAGCTTCCTCCTGTGATGCGAACGCGCCAGATATCTTTTCCGCCTTTTCCGCCAGGCATATCGCTCACGAAATACAGCCAGTTGCCGTCAGGCGAGAGGGCAGGGTGGGCGAAATTAGACAATGTGTCTTTGGATAGTTCCACCTTCGTGGCTTTTCCCCACGCGGCATCCGAACGATTGCTCACGGCGATGGTAGCATAACGGGGATATGACGGGTCGGTGAGGCATTGCGTGATAAACATCTCACGATTGTCAGCCGAGAATGCTGGCGTACCCTCGTCGAATTCGGTATTCAGGCCTGTACTGATGGCTTCTGGCTTACTCCATTTCCCTTTGTCGTTCTTCTCGCTGTAGAAGATGTCACCAGGCTTGGTGCCTGTGATGCCGCTCAGCTCGTCACCTTGTGCCTCGTTGCGGGTGGAGGTCCAATAGAGTTGGTCGTACTGGTCGCCAAAGAGCATCGGCGAATAGTCGGAACGGCGCGAGTTGAAAACTTCCATCTTCTTTACCTTGTATCTGGATCCGTCTGCCTTCTGCTTGGGTGCCGATTGCGCCGACTGCAAACCTGCGTAGGCAGCAGCTAACAACTGTTGGCGACGTTCAGCTTCCTTGTCGATAGTCTTGTCCGACTTCTTGGCAGCTTTCTCAGCTTCCTTCTGGGCTTTCTTGTCTGCCTTCTCAGCTTCTTTCTGCGCTTTCTTGTCTGCTTTTTGTTTGTTGTCGCCAGCACCTACTTTCACCCGTTCGCGTCGTACAGTCGCTTTGGCTGTACGCTTGTCTTTATCTTTCTTGACTTTCTTTTCTTTAGCAGAAGATTCAGCCTTCTTGTCTTTGTTGGAAGACTTTTCTTTTTTATCTTTGGATGAAGATTTTTGTTTCTTGTCTTTGGCAGAAGACTTTCCTTTTTTGTCTTTCTTGCTTGATTTTTTGTTTTTCCCTTTCTTCACGTCTTGGGAGTTGTCCTCTTCCTTTTCGTTGACAACTTTTGCCTTCGGCGCAGCTGTCAGCGAATCAATCGCGATCTGATATTCTTTTTCAGCTTCGCGATAACTGCCTGTTTTCATCAGGTTGTCGGCAAGACGCAAGTGGGTTTCAGCATCATCCTGCTTGTAACGGATCACGTTGCGATAGGCAGCGATAGCACGCTGACTCTCGTTGATTTTGTCATAGCAGTAAGCCATCTTCGCAGCACGTTTTCCACGAAGGCTGCGCTCCTTTGCCGGAGTTGCCTGATAAGCCTGTCTGAACTGGTTGGCGGCATCGTAATACTCGCCTATGGCAAGAAACTTCTCGCCCTTCTTCATGTTTTGTTCAGCACCACATGCTGTAAGCAGCAAGCAGGCTATCCATGCTTTTATAATAAGGTGTACCTTGTTTCGCATATTATAATAAACGAAAACTCTTCCGATTTATTATATTTCCTTCTTCTTCCGCTTTTTCTTTAAGTCAGCATCGGAAGTGACGGCGACACGCCGGTTGGAGTTGTCGGAGAGAACCTGGTTGACAATCTGGGTAATCTGCTCTTTCAGTTCGTTGATAAACTGTTGCGGGTCGTATTTCTGATGCTCGATATCGCGCAGTTTCTTTTCCCAGATACCTGTCAACTCGCAACTCTTTAAGAGTTCTTCCTTGATGATGTCGATGAGTTCGATACCCGTTGCCGTAGCCACCAGACGCTTGCGTTCCTTGCGGATGTAATGACGCTTGAAGAGTGTCTCGATGATAGCAGCACGAGTAGAGGGTCGCCCGATACCGTTTTCCTTCAAGGCTGCTCGCAGTTCCTCGTCTTCTACAAACTTACCGGCAGTTTCCATTGCACGCAGCAAGGATGCTTCAGTATAGTAAGGTGGAGGTGTGGTCATCTTTTCCGTCAATGTGGGTGTATGAGGACCACTCTCGTCTTTGACGAAAGAGGGAAGGGTGCGCTCTTCGGTTTCTTGGTCGTTTGGGGAATTCGTCGTTTGGTCGCTTGGGCTTTTGGGGTCTTTGAGGTCGGGAGCGATGTTATTCTTTTCGTAAACTACACGCCATCCTGGATCGAGAATTTCTTTGCCGCTGACCTTGAACGTTATTTGGTCGTTTGGGGAATCAGTCGTTTGGTCGTTTGGGGATCCCTCCCCTTGGGAGGGTTGGGGTGGGGTCTCCGCCTTTACTTTTCCCAATACGGTTGTCGTGGAGAATTTGCAATCGGGATAGAAGGCAGCAATAAACCGTCGGGCAATCAAATCAAACACGTTCCTTTCCATATCGGTGAGATTGGTCGGTGGAACACCTGTCGGTATGATTGCGTGGTGGTCGGTGACTTTGGAATTGTCGAATACCTTCTTGGTCTTTTTAAGCGGTTTGCCGCTAAGTGCTTTCACAAGTTCGGCATAGGGAGCAGTTCCGTTGAAGATAGTCTTGTAGAGTCCGTTCATTGTTTGCGGACACTTGGGATAGATGTCATCAGACAGGAACTGTGTGTCAACACGCGGATAGGTTGTAAACTTCTTTTCGTAAAGACTCTGTACGAGGTTCAACGTCATCTCAGCGGAATAGCCGAACTTGCGGTTGCATTCTACTTGTAAAGAGGTAAGGTCGAAGAGCGGTTTCGGTGCTTCCGTTCCGTTCTTTTTCTGAACATCCGTTACGACAAATGGTTTGCCTTCTATCAGAGAGAAAGCCTGTTCGCCCTCTTCTTTACTGGTGAACTTACCTTGGGTTGCTATAAAGGTTGTATCGCGATAAACGGTTGCCAGCACCCAATAAGGTTCTGGTTTGAAGTTGTCGATTTCCTTTTGTCGGTTGACGATAAGAGCAAGGGTGGGCGTTTGGACACGTCCAACACTCAAGGGCTTGCCTGGTTGTCCGTATTTGATGCTATACAGACGTGTGGCATTGATGCCCAGCAGCCAGTCGCCGATAGCACGGGAGAGTCCTGCAAGGTATAAAGGCTGATATTCCGATTGGTCTTTGAGTTTTTGGAATCCTTCGCGGATGGCCTCATCGGTCATCGATGATATCCACAAACGTTTGACCTGACATTTCGCCTGTGCCTTCTGCATCACCCATCGTTGGATGAGTTCTCCCTCCTGACCGGCATCACCGCAGTTGACGATGGTGTCGGCGGCTTGCATCAGTTTTTCGATGGTCGCAAACTGGTTGCGGATTCCCTGATCGTCTTTCAGGCGGATACCAAAGCGTGGAGGAATCATCGGTAGGGAAGACAGGCTCCATGATTTCCACATCGGGGTGTAGTCTTCTGGCATTTTCAGTTCACACAGGTGTCCAAATGTCCAAGTCACCTGATAACCATTCCCTTCCATATAGGTCTTATGGTCTTTGGTGGCTCCTAATATTCGTGCGATATCGCGTCCTACGCTGGGTTTCTCGGCTATACAGACAATCATTTGTTTCTTCAGTTAAGGCTGCGAAGGTAATAAAAAAAATATTAGTAGCCAAGAATTTCGTCCACAAGAATGACAATATGCCGTCCTGCTGGATGACTCATACGCTGAATCATGACGTAGTTGCAGATAGAATCAGGCGATTTGCAATCGTGGCAGCAGCCGTCGTGCTGGCAGGGTGTGTTGAAATCAAAACGCGCCATATTGACGGGAGCCGCCTCTGAGCGTGCCCGTTTGATGGCAGCATCCACATCCTGACATACTTTGTTCATGCCGACAACCAATAACACGTGTGTCGGTCCCCACGTCATTGCGGCTACGCGGTTGCCGTTTCCGTCGATGTTGACGATGACGCCGTCTTCGCTGATGGCGTTTACGCTGCCCAGATACCAGTCACATTCAAACGCCTGACGATAGATGCGCACCTTGTCTTCATTGGTATTCACATCATCGCGGTCGAAAACCTGATAGTTTCCGTTTTTCAGTAGGGTCGTAACACCTGTGTCGCGAATGCTGGCAGAACCTCCCCATGAAATGCTGCTACCTTCAGGAATCAGTTCCTTCACTTTCGCAAGCAGTTCTTCTGTGTTGTGACAATAGTAGGCATCATAATGGCGGCCATTCAGATGTTTAATCATTTTCGCAGCCAGCCGTTCGTTTCTTTTTTCGCGTGGGGTCATCATGATTTGACAATTATACTTTATGTTAAACGTTAGGAGGAAAGGCGTTCATGGTTTGTACGACATATTCCACCTCATCCTGCGTCATTGCTTGATTACAGGGAAGACTGAGTTCACGCTGGTGAATAAGCTCGGTAACGGGCAACGAGATATCGTGCCACTCTTTGTAGCAATCCTGATGGTGAGGAGGAATGGGGTAGTGGATAATCGTTTCTATTCCTTTCTCTTTCAGATATGCCTTCAGTTCATTACGACGTTCGCATAAGACAGGATAAATATGATAGACGCAGTCAGATGTGAGGCCGTCAGGAAGATGGATGTCCGGATGATTGATGTGGGCATCGTAGTAAGCGGCAATAGCCTTACGGCGGGCATTGTCGTCGTCCAGATATTTCAGTTTCACAGAGAGGACGGCAGCCTGTAACTCGTCCATTCGTGAATTCCGTCCACGATAAGGGAATACATATTTGCGGCTGCTACCGTAGTTGGCGAGTGCCCGAATGACTGCTGCCAATCGGTCATCGTCAGTGGTCACAGCACCAGCATCGCCCAAAGCACCCAGGTTCTTTCCTGGATAGAAACTATGTGCTTGAGCATCTCCCTCAACTCGAATGCCGTGAGATTGTGCACAGTCTTCAATAAGCAAGAGATGATGTTGCTGACATAGTTTGCCAATACGCTCCGTATATGCTTTTTTCCCGTATAGGTTGACAAGCATCATGGCGCGTGTCTTTGCTGTGATAGCTTCTTCTATACGACTGTCATCAATCTGCAGCGTTTCTAAACACGGTTCCACCAGGATTGGTTTGAGACGGTTCTCTGTTATGGACAGTATGGTAGCAATATAGGTGTTGGCAGGTACGATGACTTCATCACCGGGTTGCAGCACACCTAATTCTATATAAGCACGAAGAATCAGGGTGAGGGCATCCAGTCCGTTGGCGCAACTGACGCAATGCTTGGTGCCGGTATAGGCCGCATATTCTTGTTCGAATTGACGAACAGCCTGCCCTTGCAGATACCATCCGCTGTCAATCGTCCGACAGACAGCTTCCTGTATCTCATCGGCATGCATGGCCGTGATTCGTTTCAAACTTAAATATTCTATCATTCTTACTCCTTACTCCTTTACTCCTCCAACCTCCCACTCATACCAATCGTAACAGATACCGCGTCCGCCGAACCCTTCTTTCTGATGAATCAGCGGCTCAACAAGGATGTGCCCGTCTTCTTCATTAGAGGTGCCAAAGTCAAAATATGAAGCCGACCACTCTCTTTCTGTCAGCAGATGATGGAAAATGCCGTCTATCACCCGCAGTTGTTTCCCTTCCTCGTTTGCTGAGATATACTGCGTGTGTACAACGGTTGGCGTGATATACAGGACGGTACCTCCAAGAACCTGTCCGTTCCTGGTTGCTGTAAACAGTTTGATTTGTTCAGGAAACCTGTCCTTTAGCAGTTCGATTTCCTTCAGTTTGTGGATGGGGTGAGCGTTGTATTTCTTCTGAAGATTTTCTTCAAGAACTTTCCAAAAAGCTTCGAAATCGTTGCTTTCCTCAACATGGATGTTGTTGTTCTTGCAACGGTTGATGCCGTATTTGCGATCGCGGCTCCATTTCAGTTTGTTCCGAAGGTCTATGGCCGACGAGAGGTTGCGCTCCGTCAGTTGTGCGTTGCAGACGCTGAAGAGGGAATAAAGGTCTTCTTCTGCAGGTACTTGGTGGTAGATGTGCGGAACAGGCTTGTAGATCACTTTCTGGAAACCTTTTTGTGCAAGATACACATTCAGTTCCCTGAACAGTTGTTGTATCTTTTCGGCGGTGGCTTTGTGGTTAAGAATCAAACCTCCGTATGTCAATCCTTGATGTGAATACAAGACCGACGATACTTTGTTGGCCGGCAATAAAGCAAACAAAGTGTTGTCCAAATAGAACATCAGGGAATAGTCTTCAAACCGGTTGGCATGATAGTCCATATAGTTACGGTCGAAGAGGAATGTTGCGTTCTTCGAAGTGGCAACGAAGGTGTTCCATTCGTTCAGATATGTCGGAGTATAGAGTTCGATATTAAACATGTGGTATATCGATAATCAGTTTGTTATAAGTTTTTGTTTGTGATTTTCTTGAACTCTTCGTAATCGTAGATGTACTCGTCTTCATCAAACAGTTCAGAGGCAAGCACCAAGCAGACGGAACCGCTGGAGAAATCTTCTAAAGTGCGCCACGTATTTGTTCCGACGTATAGTCCTTGATAGGGATGATTCAAGTGATGAACTTCAGTTTCCCCCCGTCCGTTGTCAAGTGCAACGTCAAAGGAACCGCTAACGGCAACGATGATTTCTTCACAGGTACGATGGGCATGTCCTCCCCGTCGTTCTCCAGCAGGAATGTCGTATGTCCAATACACCCGAGCGATGTCGAACGGTACATTCTTCATCTGTTCTGCTACCGTCAGGTTGCCGCGTGGGTCAACGATTTTCGGCAGGTTGATGATTTTTCCAATCTTGGTTTCCATATAAATAGTAACGAAAAGAAAAAGGTAATATTATTTTTATTCCGGTTTTTATGATACAATAATCCACAAAAAACTTCGTTTTTAGTGATAATGAAAGAAAAGATTTTTGCTCCCGTACTGAAAAACCTGCGTTTTGCCGTCTTTATGTATGCATTAGGGTTTATTTCCCTTTTGTTTATTCATAGAGGAGGGCGTCATGTATCGGTATTTGAGTTGGTCGTCGATGTCTATGTCTTGTGCTGGGTCTTATACCTGCTGCCATCGAAGGTCTCCAAATGTGTCAAAGGTCTCTTCTACGTCATCGCCTACGGACTGGCCATCGTGGATATGTTTTGTTTCAGTCGCTTTGGTGCTCCTATCAATTCGTCATTGGTCAGGGTATGTACGGAAACCAACCAGCGCGAAGCGATAGAGGCATTGGCATCCTACGTTACCTGGCAGTCGATATCGTTTCCGTTATTCCTCATCTTCTTACTGCTGATGATACAGGTGCTTACCGCCTGGTGGCATCCGAAATGGAACATCAAATGGAGGTTCAAGTGGAAGGTGAATCCTTGGGTCGGAATCGTGTTCCTGTTGTTCTGCGTGGCAATCAGTGCTAAGAACAAATGGTTTATGTATCATAATCTGGTACAAATCAAAACGGGTATAGAACTTGAACTGGCGACCGAGTATCCGCATGACGGCGGCTTTTATCTGCCGTTCTACCGACTGTTGTATGCCTGGAAAGGAATCTCTCTGGAAGAAGAATCGGTCGAGAAGTTAGAACGAAACATCGGTAAGGAGAAAATAAACGGCTGCACATACAGAAGTCCCAATATCATATTGATTATCGGTGAGGCTTACAACCGTCATCATGCCCAACTCTATGGCTATTCGTTGCCCACTACTCCCAGACAATCGGCAATGGCCAGCGACAGTTCTCTCATAGCTTTTACGGACGTGGTTGCGCCATATCACCAAACATCGATGGTTTTCCGAATGGCTTTCTCGATGTATGCTTACGGCCAGCCGAACAATTGGGCGGATTATCCTTTATTCCCTCAGTTGTTTAAACGATGCGGCTATCAGGTGACATTTATCACCAACCAGTTTGTACCTTCCGTAGCCGACGACATCTTTAATTTTAACGGCAGTGTCTTTTTGAATGATCCGGATATCAACCAGTCGCTTTTCTCCCATCGGAATACTCGTACTCACCTTTATGATATGGGACTTTTGGAAGATTATGACTCCTTGCGCACCTATCAGAAAGAGCACAATTTGGTGATTTTCCATCTTCTCGGTCAGCATACGGGTTATCGGGAACGTTATCCGGAAAGCGATGAGCGTTTCCTTCCCAAGGATTATCACCGGAAAGACTTAACCGCTGATGATATCAAGGAGTTGGCTTATTACGACAATGCCTGCCTGTATAATGATAAGGTGGTCAGTGAAATCATCCAGCGTTTCAAAAATCAGGACGCCATCATCATTTATATGCCCGATCATGGTGAAATGTGTTTTGATAACGGTGGAAAGGTATATGGTCGCACGATCAGCGTCAATACGAAAGACGAGATTGTCCAGCAGTTTGATATCCCGTTTTGGATCTGGGCATCGGAATCTTACCGACAGTTACATCCGGACATCTGGCAGCAGGTGAAGGTGGCAAGAAACCGCCCGTTTATGACAGATAATATCAGTCAGTTGCTGATCTATCTTGCAGGTATCTCCTGTCCTTATTATCGTGATGCAGACAATCTCATCAGCCCCCGCTATCAAACTCACCGCAAGCGGATGCTGATGAATGAAATCGATTATGACAAAGCCATTCGTGAATAGATAGGTTGCACAAAGAACCGTTTGGTCAACCACGCCACAACAATAATCACGGGAGTTGTAATCAAGATGACCATCAGCAGTTGGTTGTCAATATCTATTCCGCATGACAGCATGATACTCTTGGTGATACGCATCACAATCCAATGAGTCAGATAGATCTCAAAACTGATGCCCCCCAACCATTGCATCGCTGATGTGTGGAAAAGCCTGGTGATATTTCCTAAACGTTTGTCTGTCTCATAGAAAACATACAGCACAGGCGGCATCGTGAACCAGAACAGACTGGCACAGCAGAATCGCCAAGTAACGTTTTCATAGATGAAGAAAGCAATGATCACCAGCACCACCATTCCCATTTCCAACCACGTTGTTTGCTGTGGCGTCATGCGTTCCATCTGTTTGCGTAAGTAGTCCCCGATGTTTGATGAACACAACCTAAACAACAGGATGCCGATGGCAAAGTCTATCTGACGGGTGAGGGGCGATGCATAGAGCAGCGGGTTGATGAGGTCCTCTGGAATAGAGGCTGTCAGACAGGCGTATAACAGTAGGATGATGGTTCCTGTGATGGCAAGCGTCCTGCGTGATGCCCGCATCAGGAACAGAAACAGGAAGGGGAAGATGACGTAGAAGTAGATTAAGTCGGACAAAAACCATGATGACCCGTTGGCAACGAAGTAGTAGTCGTTGCTGGGAATCCAACTTTGAAGTAATAACATGTTGGCTAAAAGCTTTGTCCAATGGAAATAATGTCCTAACCGTGCATCCAGTGCAATCATAATGGCGAATGTCAGTAGATGCAACGGATAGAACTTCCAGAATTGTTTCCGTAGGAAACTTTTGTGTTGAAACTCCTTGTTCTTCACCTTCTCCCCATACGCATAGGAGAGGATGAAACCGCTGAGGATAAAGAAAAACGCCACACCTCCTTCACCGCCAAAGCCGAATGTACTTCCGATGAAGTGTGACATCACGATTAACATGATGAACACAAAGCGCAGCGATTGTAAATTCTTGATCATTTCTTATAGCCTCCCCCTTGAGGTGGGAGGTGGGAGGGGGCTATCTGTTGGCGTACATGTTCTCGTAGTATTTCTGGTAGTCGCCGGAGGTGACATTATCGAGCCACTCCTGGTTGTCTAAGTACCAGCGTACAGTCTTTTCGATACCCTCTTCAAACTGCAGCGACGGCTCCCATCCGAGTTCACGTTGTAATTTCGTGGAGTCGATGGCATAGCGCAAATCGTGACCAGCACGATCGGTAACATAGGTGATGAGGTCCATATCTTCGCCTTCCTTGCGTCCGAGCAGACGGTCAACGGTATTGATGAGTACCTTGATAATATCGATGTTTTTCCATTCATTAAAACCACCGATGTTGTAAGTCTCAGCAATCTTTCCCTCGTGGAAGATCAGGTCGATGGCACGGGCGTGGTCTTCTACAAACAGCCAGTCGCGCACATTCTCACCTTTTCCATAAACAGGTAGCGGCTTGCGGTGACGGATGTTGTTGATGAAGAGCGGTATCAGTTTCTCCGGGAACTGATAAGGGCCGTAGTTGTTGGAACAGTTGGTGACGATGACCGGCATTCCGTAGGTGTCGTGATAGGCACGTACAAAGTGGTCGCTCGATGCTTTAGCCGCACTATAGGGTGAATGCGGATTGTATTTCGTTGTCTCCAGGAAGAACTGGTCACCATAGGCCAGATGATGCTCCGATGATGAGGCCGTTGTTGTGAACGGTGGTTCAATGCCTTCCGGATGTGTCAGTTCCAAAGCACCATAAACTTCATCCGTGGAAATATGATAGAAGCGTTTGCCTTCGTATTTCTCAGGCAGACTTTCCCAATAGAGTTTGGCTGCCTGGAGCAACGACAGGGTACCCATTACGTTCGTTTTAGCAAATGTAAACGGGTCTTTGATGCTACGGTCAACATGACTTTCTGCAGCCAGATGGATGATGCCATCTACCTTCTTGTCCTGCATGAGCTTGTAGAACGCATCGAAGTCGCAGATGTCCATCTTCACAAACTCGTAGTTGGGCTTATCCTCTATATCTTTCAGGTTGGCAAGGTTGCCCGCATACGTCAGCTTGTCGAGGTTGATGATGTGATAGTCGGGATATTTGTTCACGAACAGGCGCACTACATGACTTCCGATAAAGCCTGCTCCGCCAGTAATAACAATTGTTTTCATATCTTATTTTTTAATGTGTTCCTAATGTAATAACTTCACAATCGGTAAATTTATTGCCTTCGATGGTCAATCTTATCAAAGTTCTTTCCCTGTGCCATCCCTGCAAACCTGCCGCTCCTGGATTGATATGCAGGAGTCCGAGCGTCTTGTCGTACTTCACTTTTAGAATATGTGAGTGGCCTGCAATAAACAATTGTGGCGGCGAAGCATAGATACGCGAACGGATTCTGGCATCATAGTTTCCAGGATAACCGCCAATGTGCGTCATCAGCACATCTACATCCTCACATTTCCATCGCAGTGTTTCAGGGAACATCCGTCTGAGGTCGCCTCCATCACAGTTTCCGCAAACCGCCCGGAGTGGACGGATGGCAGCCAGACGGTCGGCAATATCTGTTGAACCGATGTCGCCAGCATGCCATATCTCATCACATGACTCGAAGTATTGTTGGTATTTGTCGTCCCAATAAGCGTGGGTATCGCTGATGATGCCGATTTTTTTCATAAAAAGAATGTTTGTTATGCGTTAAATGGGCTATATGAGGTGTTAGAGATGAAATCTTTTTCGGATGAAGTTAGCAATATATTTCTCTGTTTCTTCTATGCCCAGGATGCTGGCATCAACACAGAGGTCATAGCTCGCAGCATCGCCCCAGCGTTTTCCCGTATAATAATTGTAATAGGACGCGCGGCTGCTTTCTGCATGGTGGATAATCTTCAGCGCCTCTTCCTTCGTGCATTGATGTCGCTTGATGACTTGTTCGGCGCGCCAGTCAATATCGGCTGTGACGAAGATATTGACCACATTCGGCATATCGCGCAGGATATAGTCGGCGCATCGTCCTACAAACACACAGCTTCCTTTTTTTGCAGCCTTGCGGATGGCGTCGCTTTGGAATTGGAACAGTCCTTCCTGCGAGATGTTGCTCTTGTAGAAATTCACATCGCTGACGTGTGGTACACGCATGTGGAACAGCGATTTCAGAAAACCTTTATGCTCATCGTTTTGCTCAAAGATTTTCTCTGAGAAACCGCTTTCTTTTGCGGCCAGGTTCAGAATCTCTTTGTCGTAAAACTGACAGTCGAATTCCTGTGCCAGTTTTTGAGCAATGACACGTCCGCCTGATCCTAATTGTCTTCCTATATTGATGATGATATGTTCCATACTATATATTTTTTTTCAGTTTTTTCAGGTCATAAATCATGATGACGAGTGTGAGCACAAAGGCAATGACGTCAGATACGGGTAACGCTATCCAGACACCATCAATACCAAAGATCGGTGGAAGGACAGCTACGAGGGGTATCAGAAACAACATTTGTCTCGACAACGACAGGAAGATGCTTACCTTCGCTCTTCCGATGGATTGATAGAAATTAGTGACTACTGCCTGATAGCCAATCAGCGGGAACGCTATCATGTTGATGCGAATACCGTTGATAGACATTTCTATCAACTCAGGATCGCTGGTGAATAGCCGAGCACAAGGGTAGGGGAGCAATTCTCCTACCAGCCAGCCGAGGGTCATAATGGCCACACCACCGGCGATGGCGTATTTCAGTACCTGCATCACACGGTCCATCTGCTGAGCACCAAAGTTGTATCCTGCTATCGGCTGCATACCCTGATTGATACCCATCACCACCATGAAGAAGATGAAGGCGATACGGTTGGCAATACCATAGGCGCCGACAGCAGCGTCACCACCATAGCTCACCAGTTGGTTGTTGATGAAGATGACCACCAAACAGGCACAGGCGTTCATCGTGAAGGGTGACATACCGATGCCGAGGATGTTCTTGATCAAATCCCAGCGTGGTTGGAAGGTGCCGCGCTTGAAATGCAACAGCTCATTCTTGTTGCAGAAGATGCTCACCTGCCAGCAGAGCGCTGTTGCTTGTGCCAGGATGGTGGCGATGGCAGCACCTCGGATGCCCCACCCGAACCCCCAGATGAAGATAGGGTCGAGGAGCGTGTTCAAGGCAACGGTAAACATGGTTGCATACATCGCCTGCTTGGGCTTCGATGCCGACCGCAGCACAGCGTTCATACCGAAATATAGATGCGTGATGACGTTGCCCAGTAGGATAATCTCCATATAATCTTTGGCATAGGGTAGCGTTGAATCGCTGGCCCCGAAGAATCTGAGGATAGGGTTCAGGAAGATGAGACATACAGCCATCAGCAGCAAACCTGTAATCACCTTCAGCGATACGGCATTGCCCAACAGGTGTTTGGCGGCCTCGTAGTCCTTCTGTCCCAGTTTCATGGAGATGAGTGTGGAGGCTCCCACACCGATGGCAGCACCAAAGGCACCGCTCAGGTTCATGAAGGGGAACGTGATAGCCAAACCGGAGATAGCTGTTGCATTCACACCTTGTCCGATGAAGATGGAATCCACCATATTATACAGCGATGAGGCTGTCATCGCGATGATGGCAGGTGTGGCATACTGCGCCAGCAACTTCCCCACAGGTTTCGTTCCTAATTCTAACGTCGCTTGCTTATTGTCCATAATTGACTTATTCTGAGCTGCAAAAGTATAAAAAAATTTGGAAAATCCATCATTATGCGTTACTTTTGCAAAAAATATCGAATCAACATGAAAAAATTTGTATCATTGATAGCTTTTTTACTGATGACGACTCTGGCAATGGCACAGAGTACTGGCAAGCAGTATTTGTATCGCGTGTATCTGACGGATAAGAAAGGAACTCCTTACTCCTTGAAACAGCCGGAGAAGTTCTTGTCGCCAAAAGCCATCGAGCGACGTAAGAAACAGCATCTGAAACTTGATGCTACCGATCTTCCTGTCAGTCCTCAGTACATCACAGCAGTAGAACAACTGGGCGTGAAGGTGGTTTCCAAGAGCAAGTGGAACAATACGTTGGTGGTGAGCACCAACGATGAGGCTGTTGCTAAACAGTTGCAGCAGCAAGGCTTTGTGCGTAAGGTGGTGAAAGTGTGGACTTCCCCCGATTCCGTGAAATATGCCAAACGATATGCTTTGACCTCGCTGACGAAAAAAGACACCATAATGCCTGACTATTACGGAGCCGGTCAGCGACAAATCACCATGCTGGGAGGAGACAGTCTGCATGCTGCCGGATATACAGGAAGGGGCATCACGATTGCTGTTGTCGATGGTGGCTTCATGAATGTGGACAGCATCCCTTCGATGCAACGTATCGACATCTTAGGGTCGCGCGATTTTGTGGCAACAGGTCGTCATCAACTGTTTGATGAACTTGATCACGGTACCTCTGTCCTCTCATGCATCGCCATGAAGGAGCCTTACTTGATGGTAGGCACCGCTCCTGATGCATCGTTCTGGTTGCTGCGCAGTGAAGATAGCTATTCCGAGAGTCTGGTGGAAGAAGACTACTGGGCTGCAGCTGTGGAGTTTGCCGACAGCGTGGGAGCCGACATCATCAGCAGTTCGCTGGGCTATTATGAGTTCGATGACAAATCAACCAGTCATCAATACAAGGAACTGAACGGCCGTACGGCGCTCATCTCTTGTTCGTCATCCTTGCTGGCAGGTAAGGGAATCGTGCATGTCAATAGTGCCGGAAATGCCGGACGGGGCACGTGGAAGAAAATCGGATTCCCCGCTGATGCCATTGATATGCTCACGGTAGGAGCTGCCGACTCCTCAAAGAAAAATACGGTATTCAGCAGTTTGGGTCCTGCTGCCGACGGGCGTGTAAAACCTGATGTGATGGCGATGGGGTTGAATACGGCTGTGGTGAAAGGCAACGGACGTTTGGGAAAAGCCAACGGCACCTCTTTCTCCTGTCCTGTAACAGCAGGAATGGTGGCTTGCCTGTGGCAGGCTCTTCCCCAAAAGACCGCCAAGGAAATCATCGAGATTGTTCGTCAGAGCGGCGACAACTACACCACACCCGACAATGTTTTCGGCTATGGATTCCCGAACTATTGGCAAGCATATATCAAGAATAAGTAGCCCCCTCCCAACCTCCCCCCTAAAGGGGGAGGAGTGTATGAATGTAATAAAGATGAAAGCCCTCACCCTACATGAACTGAATGCCTTGGTGCGCGAGACCTTGGAACTGTCGATGCCCAATGCATATTGGGTACAGGCTGAACTGGCCGAGGTGCGCGAACGAAATGGGCATTGCTACATGGAACTGGTGCAGATGTCGCCTGCTAAACAGTTGGTGGCGAAGGCATCGGCTCGTTGCTGGCGAAATACGTGGCAGCTGCTGCGTCCGCATTTCGAGCGCCTCACAGGGCAGCAGTTGCATGCTGGTATGAGTGTGATGCTGCAAGTCTATCCGCAGTTTCATGAGGCATACGGTTTCTCGTGGATCGTCAGCGACATCAATCCGGAGTTCACGATGGGCGATATGGCTCGCAAGCGTCAGGAGATTATCCGTCAGCTGAAAGAAGAAGGGGTCTTCGACCTGCAGAAGGAACTCACGCTTCCCATGTTTACACAGCGCATCGCCGTCATCTCCAGCGAGACGGCTGCAGGCTATGGTGACTTCTGTAACCAGCTGGCAGACAATGCCTACGGTTTTCAGTTTCATACAGAACTGTTTCCTGCCATTATGCAGGGCGAACAGGTAGAGTCTTCTGTTATTGCTGCCCTCGACCGTATCTATAAAAAAATAGCCGCCCCCTTGAGGGGGAGGTTGGAGGGGGCTGCCTTCGATGTGGTCGTGATTATCCGAGGGGGTGGGGCAACAACCGATCTGAGCGGTTTCGATACGCTGCTGCTGGCTGAGAATGTTGCCAATTTCCCTTTACCCATCATCACGGGTATCGGTCATGACCGCGACGAGAGTGTGCTCGATATGATTTCCCATACCAGGGTGAAGACGCCTACGGCCGCAGCAGCCTTCCTCATCGACCATCTCGCTCAGGTGTATGAGCGTATAGAGGATTCACAGCGGGCGCTGGTCAATTTGGTGAAACGGCGCATGGAGAAGGAACAGATGCGGCTACAGCGCTTGTCATCAACCCTTCCCGTGCTTTTCTCACTGGTGAAAACTCGTGGAAATGCCCGACTGGAGCGTCTGCAGACCAATCTCCTTGCTGCGATGCAACAACGTATCAGGGACAGCCGTAACAATCTTTCAACATTCAATGCGCAATTTGCAATGCTCCATTCCCAATTCATCACTCGTCAACGTCATCGTCTGCAACTCATCGAGGAAAAAGTCAGAAACCTTGATCCTGTGCTGTTGTTGAACCGAGGCTACAGCATCACGTTGAAAGACGGAAAGGTTGTCAGGGATGCCAGTCAACTGAAAGCTGGTGACGAAATAGAAACCCGACTGAAAAAAGGAAATGTGAAGTCAATCGTAAAATAACACCAATAAATATGGAACAGGAAATGAAATACGAAGAGGCAATCAAGCAGTTGGAAGACATCGTTCGCAAGATGGAGAACGATGAGTATAGTATAGATGAAATCGCTGTACAGCTGAAAACGGCACAGCGATTGATTCAGTTCTGCAAGGATAAGCTGACCAAGACGGAAGCCGAAATCGCCAAGATTCAAACCGAAAGCGAATAACGGTCGTCTTTATTCAAGAATAAAAGGTGAAAAAACTACTTTTTACCTTTTTTTGTTGCTCAAATGTAATAATATGATTACTTTTGCATCCAAATTGATAACAACATAACATTACAAATATATGAAGAATTTAGATTGGGGTAGCCTTTCATTTGGCTACATGAAGACCGATTACAATGTTCGCTGCTACTATCGCGACGGAAAATGGGGCGAAGTAGAAGTATGTTCTGATGAGTATTTAAAACTGCACATGGCCGCAACGAGTCTGCACTACGGACAGGAAGCTTTCGAAGGACTGAAAGCCTATCGCTGTCCCGACGGCAAAGTGCGCGTCTTCCGTGTAAAGGATAATGCAGCCCGTCTGCAGTCAACCTGTCGCGGTATCATGATGCCCGAGGTGCCGACAGAACTGTTTGAAGAGATGGTCAAGAAGGTGGTACGCCTGAACCAGGAATGGATTCCTACCTATGAGAGTGGCGCAACGCTCTACATCCGTCCGCTGCTCATCGGTACGAGTGCACAGGTAGGCGTGCATCCCGCCAAAGAATACATGTTCCTGATTTTCGTTACACCGGTAGGTCCGTACTTCAAGGGCGGTTTCTCCAGCAACCCGTATGTTATCATTCGCGACTTCGACCGTTCTGCACCTCTTGGAACAGGTAAATATAAGGTGGGTGGCAACTATGCTGCATCGCTCTTTGCCAACAACCTGGCACACGAAAAGGGCTATGCCTGCGAGTTCTACCTCGATGCGAAAGAGAAGAAGTATATCGACGAATGCGGTGCTGCCAATTTCTTTGGTATCAAGAACAATACCTATATCACACCAGAGTCAACCAGTATTCTGCCTTCTATCACCAACAAGAGTTTGATGCAGGTTGCTGAAGATTTGGGCATGAAGGTTGAACGTCGTCCGATTCCAGAAGAAGAATTGGAAACGTTCGAGGAAGCAGGCGCCTGCGGTACTGCTGCCGTCATCAGCCCAATCAGCTATATCGACGACTTGGAAACAGGTAAGCGCTATAACTTCGGTGAGAAGCCTGGTCCGATGAGCAAGAAACTCTTCGATACCCTTCGTGGTATCCAGTATGGAGAAATCGAAGACAAGCACGGCTGGACCACCGTCGTCATCGAATAACTGTCATACGATCATATTATAAATAAAGAGGATGTGCCTATTTTGACACACCCTCTTTTCTTACCACCAAATAGGTAGGCATGGATTTGCTGTAGGCACTTTATGGTTCCTGGTTCCATACTATCCAATAGCCCGCTCTCAATAAGGGTATAGGCCTTTTTCTTGCTTTGTCCGTCGATGCTATTATCACTATAGGTAAACCATTCGAGGAATTTACTGGCACGGTTGTTGGGGTAGTTTTTTGCTACTGTCTGAACACAATCAGCATCAAGAGCATCAGCCGCACGCTGCTTGCCATCAAGAAATGTCGTAACTACTGGAAATACCTGAAGGGTAAGATGGCAAAGGACGGCATTCAACTGGTTAGTGTGACTAACCACTTCAAATTCCTGGCTCCTGTAGTCTTCCTCATCATTTATGGCTCGCACAATATCCGTAGCCGAGAACCACCACTTGTTGTTGGCATCGTCCCATACGGCTCGCACTTATCTTTTGTCTTTCTTCGTATTGGCTACAAACTTAGTGAAAAGAACTGATGTTCCAAAATATTTAAAAGGAAAAGACACTGAACGGTTACATGGTTACAGCTGTAACCATGTAACCAAAAATAGCGGCAAAAATTATTTTATAGATGCCAAAACGATGAATATCAACAATTTACAAGTGTAGTTTCATAAAAATTCCTCCAAGAGGTTACATGGTTACAGCTGTAACCATGTAACCTTATTCTTCATTTAAATATGTTCGCCATTGGTTGTTTGACATGAACTTTTCGGGACATGAGGGAAAAATTTCCCTGATGTACTTTTTCAAGAAATGCGTTACAGAAATACAGAATACAGTTTT
>Ga0326511_10001318_pt1 | contig 20727 bp, 31 predicted proteins | sample 0_2496_0518_D_FD_203701 | JGI IMG/M metagenome (GOLD analysis project Ga0326511, IMG submission 203701) | Bovine rumen microbial communities from UC Davis, California, United States - 0_2496_0518 | ecosystem: Host-associated > Mammals > Digestive system > Stomach > Rumen | place: USA... | reverse complement strand
ACATCATTGCTGATACTAACGGCAACGTCACTGTTGAAACTGACACGGAGCAGCTCATCAACGCTTTGACTGCATGCTTGCCTGAAAATGAAAAGCACGTTCTTTGCGAAACGTACGGTGTAAATACTGACAAGCCTCACTCTCTTCGTGAAATCGGTAGCTCTATGGGCTTCAGCCACTCTCGAATCAAGCAGCTTCGTGACCAGGCACTCCGCCGCATCAAGAAGTATACTTCTCCGGAGATGCTGCAGATTTGCAAAGAGCAGGTCGCTGAAATGTAAGAAAATAATTAAACTTTTTTCAACTTACCTATTTACAAGCCGAAAAAATTTAATTAAATTTATAACATCAAACAATTAATCAACAAACTTCACTTCTAATCCAAGAGGAATAACAATATGGAAAACACTCAGAACACTCAGTCCACCATCAACGCCGCTGCTGAATCCGAAATCGTCGCTCAGGCTCCGGTCATCGAAGTCAAGGCCGACTCCAAGCCGAAGCGCGCCTATCACCGCTTGACCCCGGAAGAAAAGGAACAGCGCGCTAAGGAATACGAAGCCTACAAGGCTGGTGTTGCCGAACGCAAGGCCAAGCGCCTCGAAAAGCGCGCCGCTGCTGATGCTGCCTTCACTGCACGCCGCAATGTCGAATTCGACATCTCGGCAATCAAGGCTGCCGCAGCTGACCTCGCTTCTCTCTCTGTGGCTAAGGTCAAGGATGTCCGTGCCAAGATCAATGTGCTCGCTGCAGCTGTCAAGGAAGCAGACAAGCTCATGCATCACCGCGCTGAAGCTACCACCATCACGCTCAAGTAATTATCCGGCGTAACAACTAGAGGCTGCCCGACCTGTGTGGCTTCTTTTTTGTTTTGTTTCTTTTGTAAATAAAAATTTTACAAAAAATAGGGTGTTATTTTAGCCAGAATTTTATATATTTGTACTATCAAACCAATCAACCAAAAGGAAAATAAAAATGACTAAACTTTCTCTCTTTCTCTACGGCGCAGACGCTCTTGACTCTATTAGTAACATCTTCATGGGTATCGGCATCGTCTCAGCAATCTTGGGATTCTTCATTGTCGCGTTTACTTTCGCTTGCTGGTTCGAAGATGACCTCAAGAATGACGAAGCTGGGATTTGGTTCCGCAAACACACGGTCGGAGTTATTGCTGGCGTGTTAGTCATGGTATTCACGAGCTTCGGTGTATCAGCAGCGATACCAGAAAAGCAAACGATGTACATGATTGCGGGTGTTGAAATGGCGAATGAATTCAAGCAAACAGATACTGCACACGAATTGACTTCAGAAATGAAGGGCGTACTCTCTGACATTACGGGTATCATTCACAGCTATGCAGTAAAACATGGTGCACCGTAACGCACTCAGGAGGTTAAGTAACATGTCGAACGAAGAACTTTACACTTGCTGTTTCTGCAGTCACAAGTTCACTTTCAAGGAAATGCACAACGCTGCACCTGTGGTAGAAAAAGGCAAATGCTGCGAAAACTGCCACAAAGAAAGAGTACTGCCCTACCGCTTTGGTGTACTTCTTCACAACGTGTACCGCGCTTAACAAAAAATTATTTACACCTCAACCAAAAAATTATTAAATTTAAACTATCAAACCAAACAAAGGAAATTAACATGGCAAACATCGGTGATAAAATCGTAATTAAGAAACTTGCTGCTGATCCGAAAGGTGACGATCCTGAAGCACGTGACTATGTCGGCAAAGTCGGAATTGTCGAAAGTATCGATGATATTGGTCAACTTCATGGCACCTGGGGTGGACTCGGCATCCTACCGCAAGATGAATACGAAGTTCTTCAGGAAGGTGAAACTGTTCACGTCATGGACATGGATATGGACTTACCTGATGTGTTCATCTTGCCAAGACAATTCTTTGACCTGCTCGACAAAGTCTACTCTGCTGGCAACGCAAACGTTGATGTGAGTGTAGATGGGCATAGCTTCATCGGATGCTAACATGGAAAACGGAAAAGAATCTGACTACTTGAGAGACGAGCGCATCTTTGGCACGAACAACGGTGCAACTCTTCGAACAAGAGTCATAAAGAATAAAAAGGCCTACAAACGAAAAAAGAAAGTAGAGCCTGATGAAGATTGAGACGCTGGTTTATTCCTTGTCCAGCCTCAACATGGTTCGATGAAACTCCCCATGGGTTGAGAAAAGTTTCATACCACTGTTAGAAGTTACTAGCAGTGGTTTGTTGCATATATATTTCATGGACTATAACTACGTTGAAGTTGACAAGGAATTCTTTCCTACTCGTTGCAAGAATTACGATAAGAATGTGAAGATAGAAGTTAGAATGCTCACGGTTGGAGATGCAAAGCTCTTAGCCATGATAGATGAGAACAACTCTAGCAACATTCTTTACCAGATTCTTAAGCGTTGCACAAGATTGACAAATCTTAAGCTTGATGACATGTACATTGCTGATAGAGACTACTTGCTCTTTTACTTGCGATCATGCTCATTCACGAAATCTGACCAAGCATTCAAGTTCAAAATCAGGTCTTGTGATAATTGTAAGCAACCAGCTTCATTTGACATAAGATTGGACGATTTGCAACTAGATACTCTGGATGTATTCGAGAAGCAATTTAAAGTTTTTGACAATATAATTATTATCCGTCCACCAAAAATACGAGACGTACAATACAAATTGAAAGATGCCGAACTATCCAGACTTTTGACATATACGAATTTAGTAGAAGTATTCGGAAGTGTCGAAGCAGCTATCACAAACGTGCTTCAAATGGATGCAAAAAGTTACGTCTTGTTGAATAACTATGTAGATGCAATGAAATGTGGAATCAGAGAAGAACTTCAAGTCGTATGCCCAAACTGTGGCCATCTAATCAATCTTAAGTGGAGCTTCACAGAGCTCGATTTGCTCGGAACGATAGACATACGAATTCTTCTAAAATCGATTTTGAGCATTGCAAAATACACAAGTTACCAGGTAAGCGATGACTTACTTTACATCGAATACCAGATGATGGACCAAATCGTTGCTCAAATGATGACAGAAGAAAACAAAGCCTATGAAAAAGCAAATGGCAATATTTTGCTTGGTGGCTAGTTTTTTCAAATTTTAATTTTCAAATTTTCAAAACTTTTTTATATTTTAACTATCAAACAAAAAAAGGATAGTATATGAAAATTTCTGAACTTTTTAGTCAAATCGAAAAAACAGCTGGCACTTCTGACAAGATGGTGCTCATGCAGAACGCACTGAATGAATCTGTGCAAATGAGAGACACGCTCATCCAGATTTACGAAGACACTTACGATTCTCACCGTAAGTATGGCGTGCACAAATTCCAGATTCTGCCTATCTTTGGCAACAAGACTCTTGAAAACGATTACGACTACTTCCACGAATTGCTTGACAAGCTTGCAAATCGTGAACTTACTGGCAATGCTGCTATTGAAGCTGTTGAAGTAAGAATTGCACAGTTCGTCAATGAAGACAAGCCGATTCTTGCTTCTATCTTGAACAAAAAGTTGACAATTGGCTTGAGCAAGACATCGTTCAACAAGTTTCATCAAATCGGTAAAGCTACAGCTTTCGAAGTAACTCTTGCTGTTCATCTTGAAGATGTCAAGGGTGTCAATCCGATTGATGGTACTTGGTATGCATCAAGAAAGTGCGATGGCATTCGTACCGTAGCAAAAATTACGAAGAGCGACGAAGCTACTCAAGTCGAATTCATTTCAAGACAAGGCAAGCCCATCACTACTCTTGACAATTGCATTCCGGCTCTTCAGTGGCTTGTACGTGACCTTGACAACGGTATATATTACGCCGACGGTGAAGGCTGCATTGTTGACAAACATGGCGATGAAGATTTCCAGTCTATCTTGAAGGAAATTCGTAGAAAGAACTGGACAATTGCAAACCCTTGCTACCAGCTGTTCGACTTTGTGACAGAAGATGAATTCATGCACAAGACAAAGTCAGCAAACTTCGATGTTCGTTACGCAAAGATGCTCAAGATGATTGAAGGCAATACTTTCAAGACTCTGAAAATCTTGAAGCAAGAACTTCTTAAGAGTCAAGCTGACTTTGACCGTTGGGAGAACTATGTTGCTGCTGGTAACTGGGAAGGTTTCATGCTCAGAAAGAATGAAGAATTCAAGACTGGGCGCATCAAGACTTTGCTCAAGGTGAAGAAATTCAAAGATGCAGAGTACGTCGTAAAAGATGTCGAAATTGCTGACATGACAACAGCAGAACCCGGAATCGGCAATGTCGAATACACGGGCGTCAAGTCTCTTATCATCGAACACAAAGGAAATCGTGTGAACGTCGGGTCGGGATTGACTAAAGAACAGCGCAAAGCCTGGTACGCTGACCCGTCGAAGATTATTGGCAAGACGGTAACCGTGAAATACTTTGAAGAAACACAGAACCAGAACGGAACTTGGTCATTAAGATTCCCGGTGCTCAAAGCTGTTTACGAAAATGGGCGTACCGTATAGGCATGATTATATAATATAGAAATGAAATTGAAATCCTGCACTTGTTGCAGGATTTTTTCATTTTATAGTGTTTTCCTTTTTGAAATTTTTTAAATTATTCTCAAACAAGGAAGATATTATGACAGAACAAGAAAAAATCGTTCAAGAAGCACAAAAAGAAGAACGTATACACACTTTCTTACTGATGAAAGATTCTTTGGAGAGCATCCGCGATGATGCACGCAAATATGTAGAAGACTTTGTAAATAAGTATTGCGTGCCAAAGTATGTTGTTCATAATTGCGGCACTTATTCGTATGCTGTAGAACCGCGTGTTGACTACGATTTTGACTTTAAAATTTCTCATACGCTAGAATTCGTGTTCACTTCACACATTAGCTTACACACGAATGGCGATGTATGCTACATGATAAGTGTAAAGATGCTTATGAACGACGATGAAGAAGACCCATTAAGCGGGTGTGTCGATCTTCATTTTGGCTCATTTGACAAATATGTTGATGCAATGAAACAATCTTGTGACATGTGCTACAAGAAATATGTCGAGTTGCATGAAAACTTGAAGAACCGCTTTTTCTAAAATTTTATTCTTTTCCTTTTTGAAAATTTTTAAATTATACACATAAACAAAAGGAAATGGAAAATGACAGTAAACGAACTTGCAAAATTCTGGACATCAGAACCTGTAGAACAGTTGCTTGCCGAAGCTAATCAAAAAGGGTATCTTAATGTAACTTGTGGCAAAATCTGTCTGGGCGACGAACATCTGCAGCGTTCACCGTACAAAGTTGAAGATAACACTGAATTTTACTTTTATCACGGGTTGCAAAAGATGTTTCAGTTTGTCGATGATGTTGTTCACGACAGGTTCGACTTAATCACGCTTTCAGTAGAACAGCTCGACATGTTGCAAAAGTATTTGGCAAAAACGACACATATTACTCGTTAATGTATCGTTGCGATGAATACATGTGGGAAATGCGTACTAGTAATCACAATGTTCTGTCGTTGCCCGAATATTTCTGCTTTACAATTTCACCACGATACGATTTGCGTGAAATCAGTAGCGATGATTTTTACGGGTTGCTTTCTGATACTGCTGATTTGTGCAAGAATTTTAACGAGCATCCAGAATATCTTGACGTCTTTAAGTCGAGTATAAAGACAGCACTTAAGCACATGAAAGAACTCGATGAGCTTGGTGCAAAATAATTTCATGCAACAAGTTTCTTAAAAATTTTATCATTTTCCTATTCCAAATTTTTTAAATTATACACATAAACAAAAACAAACCAACTCACTCAAAAAAGGAAAATACAATGATTGAAATTTCTACCGATTCTATCAAGCCCTGGCTCGACAAAATGAACACTCGTGTTGTCGACAAGCTCAATTCTGAAAGCGTTGCTAAGTCTAAGGACTGGGTTGCTTTTGCTGGCCAGTATGACGCTGTCAGAGGCCAGATTGAAGCCACTTACGATTCTGGTAAGGGCTCGCTCATTCGAGTCTGTTACTTTGGTTTTCGTGCTTCTGATGACGAACTTCTTGCTCGTGCTGCAATTGAAGATGTGAAGCACAATAATGCTCGCATCCTGCTTTCTAACACTCGTCGTCACGGCTTGGTTGACTGTAAGGATCTTGCCGAACGTGACCATGTCGAAGAAAAGAAGCTGTACTGGTACTTCCGTGAACACGCAAAGGAATCGGCATACCGTATGCGTAGCCCAGTGACTTATGGCTGCACTTCTTCTTCTTGGGCTAAGGTCTTGCACGAAGGAGTATCTCGTGTCTTTGATGTTGGCGAAAAACGTCAAGGCAAGGTTGGTGTAAGTGCTGCAGAATCTGTGGCTAATGCCGAATTCAAGCAGCGCATCGACAATGCTCGTAACACCATCGAACTTCTTGACGATACGACTGGCAAGTTGCAGGCTATGCTTGCTAAGTGTGACGGCTACTTCAAGCCGGCTCAGGTAACTTACAAGACTAACGAAGCTCGTTGCTACACGAACCCGTACAGCAAGACTTTGTTTGCACAGATTCCTTGTGAAGCACGCATCTACCTCAACCCCGAAAAGTTGAAGTACCGTAACGAAGAAACCAGAAAGAACGTTGCTCTTCAGGTAACGTACAAGCTGATGTATGACGAAGAATTCGACAGTGTCACTGTTGGTGACATTACCTACACTACTGGTGGTTACTACTTTGACGAAGTTGAAGTCGATGTCGGTAGCACTGGTCAGTACGTTGGTACTAAGCTCATGCTGGACTTGAGGGAAAGTTTTGCATTCCCGTCCACTAAGGTGAACTTGGCCGACTTCGAAACTCGTGTCATCGGCATGGCTACTGCACGTCTCGGCAGGCTGTCCAAGCTTGTTGAATTTGCTCAGAAGTAATTCCTGTTGCACAGAAAATGAAAAAAATAATGGCTTATGGCCATTATTTTTTTATTTTTATTACATCAACAAGGAGAAGTATCATGGACAACAAACTTAGAGAACGTTACTACCAAGTCTTCAGAACAACAAATGCGCTCGTAAAACTCGAGTACTCAGACTTGATGCGCATCATGGACGAATCGGGTCTTGACGACAAGTTCTGTGAAGAATTCGTGGCTAAGCAAGAAGCTTGGGCAAAAGACATGAAAGCACAATTCGCTTTACTCGAACCCAAGATTAAGCAGATGCCTGAAGAACAGCAACGAGCTGCTGTTGCTCAATTCAAAGAACGAGTTGAACAAACAATACCCGCAGTGCCGGAACAAAACGTTGACATCTTCCAGCGTGGCATGCTTGAAGCTATCCAGGCTGAAGCTGACTTGCAACTCCTGAATACCTTGTAACAAGAAATGTGCAAATTTTAACGAAATTCAACCTAGAATTTTTTAAATTATACACATATTCAAAAGGAACATACTTATGGCATTCAGAAGACCTCTTATTATTAGCTGCGTCAAGGATTTGAAGTTGAACTACGACAATCCGGGCGTTCAAGCTTACTTCAAAGACTTGCTCAAAATGCTTGACAAGCAACCCATGGGCGCACTTCTTATCCGTCAGGAAGACCCTGATGGACCGGATGGCACATACTCTAACCAGCTCGACACCGACTGCATCACGCTTAATGCGAATGATGCCTTCTACAACGAGAAGACTAAGTACCTGACGTTGACAAAGAACGGGGTGCTTACTCTGCTGCATGAAGGTAGCCACTTTCAGCACCTGTGTGTCGACAAAGGCAAATACACTTGCCCGTGCTTTAAGAAGTGTGACCCAATGGATGTCAAGAACGCAGCAGCTTACGACTCGTTGAATCCGCAGACAGGCAAGGTCAATCGTTACATGATGGAATTCGAAGCAGGCTACAGAGCAATCTGTGCAGCTATCATGTATGACACGAACCTTGAAGATGAAGTAGTTGGTGACAACCTTCGTAACTTGCTCTGTGTTGTGCACAACGTACCTGAAGAACTCTCGGCACTGTCCGAACTCATGACAAAGCCAGACATCAACTACGCTTTGTACAACACGATTAGCAACACGACACTTGCTTTCTGTGTTGAAGCTTCAAAGGACCATGCGTTCACAGACTTTGTTGACGCTGAAAAGTTTGTCTTTCCGCTTACTCCTAAGCAGAAGTTGCTTGCTCGTATGCTGGTCCAAACAGTCAATGAATACTTTGAAGCACCGGACGAAGAAGAAGACTAGTTGCACGCTTTTTGAAAAATATATGCACCTTACCTTTTGAAATTTTTATATTATACACATCAAACAAGGAAGGTATAACAATGCAAATCAAATTCGTTCATGACATTATGAAACGGTTCGACACGAATTTCGATCGTAACATCGCGTTTCAAGGTCCACAACTGCGTACGGTATACAAGTATCCGTCAAACGTGCCGTATCTCAATGGCAAGGCCGTAGTTGCTTATTACAGCAACTCGGCTGCTAACATCGACAAGAATGACAACGTCGTGTATGACTACTCTGCACTGTTGACAGCTGAAACAGAAGAACAAGTCAAACACTTCGAAGTCACGACGTACACAATCTCCAGTCTGACCGTTGAAAAATACGAACAGATTATCCGCAACAATGTGGTAGTATCTGAAAGAATGAAGCAACTCCGTGACGAGTTTGCACTTCTTGCAGAAATTGAAAAGATATAATGCAGGTAGCATGAGTTTGAAAAATTTTATGTATATTCAACATTGAATTTTTTAAATTATAACTATCTTCAAAACAAGGAGTATTAAATGCTTATTCAAACAGTCGATGAAAAATTCCGTGCGGCTCTTAGCCACATCAGTACTTATGTACCTTACTACCTGCGCTTCTATAGCTTGTTCAAACGTCGAGCTGTAGAAGAAGAGGGTGTTACTCTTCGTGTCAACATGGTTGATGCAGTCAACCCGATTGTCGAATACAACACCAAGTATATAGACCGAATCAACTCGGCTACTTTGGCTCATAACCTTTGCGTTGAAATCAATCGCATCTTGATGCGCCATTGCAGCTCTCGTATGATGCCGGACAAGCAGTTGAACTACAAGGCTAGCAACATTGTTTGCTACGATCCTTGCTTGGTTCCGCTCTTCAAGATGGCACTCGAATCTGTTGACCTCGGTGATGATGTTCCGAACGATGCAAATCCTCGTATTCGTGCTGAACTTCCGCCGGAATACAACCATGACACTGACTGTCAGTTGGAAGTCTTGTACGAAATGCTCTCCAAGAAGAAGAATGGCCAGGGTCCGAGCGGTCCTAACCCGAATGGCGATAATGGTGGCAATCCTCCTCCGAGTGGTGGCAATAAGCCGAAACGCAACAACAATCAGAACAATAACAACGATGCTGCCAATGCTGCAAGAGAGCACTTCTACAACAACTCTCCTGCCCAGACTGAAAAATGGGGTGAAAACTCTATTGCAGAAGCAACTATTGCACAACGTGTAAATACTACTAACGCTTCTCAGTGGGGTGACATGCCGGGTAATCTTCGTGAAAAGATTCTTGCTGCTAACCGCTCCGTTGTTGACCCTCGTCAGGCACTGCGTGACTTCATTGCTACTGCATACAGTGACAACATGGTTGAAACTCGTATGAAGTACAATCGTCGTAACCCGGAATGGTCTGGTATCTTGCCTGGTAAGCGTCATGACCAGCAGTTCCATCTGGGTATCTTTGCGGATGCCTCTGGTTCTATGGGTAGCGATGACATTAAGTTGTGCATTGCAACCGTGAATGACTTCATCAAGTTTGAAGCTGAAGTCGACTTTGCATGGTGGGATTGCCGTTGTGAAATGCCGACCGAAAAACTCAAGCCGATGAACGAATCGGATGTGACTGGTGGTGGCGGTACTGATCCTAGCTGCATCATCGATCTCATCCACAAGTACAAGCTTCGTTACGATGCGATCATCGTTCTGACGGACTGCGGATTCTGCTGGAGCCGTCCGAAAGAATATCGTGACATCTTTATCATTCGTACTCCGACTGCAGCCGAAGCTCCTAAGTGGGTGGGCAAGCATCAGATGAGCATGAAGAATCTTCACGACTACCTCGACAAGAAGCACTAAGCTTCTTTTGTTTTTCATTGACAAAGTGTGAGTCTTGCAACAAGAGACTCACACTTTTTATTTTTATCAACCTCAAAAGTTTTTAAATTATACACATAATGGAAAACAAATCAACATACAAGTTCACCTTTAAATTTAATGGCGGCCTAACTGGTACTATCAAGTACACGGACACGCTCATGAAGTGCATAGGCAAGTATGAAGCAGACGTCAAGTCTGGCAAACTGCCTTGCGTTGAAAAGTTGGTAAGCATCAAAAATCTTGCAACAAAGATTTAGAAAATTATACCAACCTTCACCATTAAATTTTTTAAATTATAATTGTTCCGGTAAGGAATTTAACTTCACTCTTTCAAAAAGGATAATAAATTATGGCAACACTTGCTGAAATTGCTCAAGCTCTTCTCTATGTTCCGGCTCACAAGTCTGTGATGCTCACTGGCTGCCACGGTTGTGGTAAGACTGAATGGGTGCAGAACACTCTTGCTGGCCTTTGGGGTCTCACTCGCATTGTTATTTGGCATCCGGCTCATGCTGCTGATGCTGGTGACGTTACTGGCTTGCCCGAAAAGGTCAAGTCTATTAAGGGTGAACTCGTCACCAAGTTCTGCCCTCCGGAATGGATGATGCAGGACGAACCGGTGCTTCTCCTTATCGACGAAGCTAACCGTGGCCAGAAGTTGGTGCAGAATGCTATCATGCAGTTGACCAACAACGGCACCTATGGCGATGTCCACCTGCCGAAGGGTAGCCGCATCGTGGCTTGCATCAACCCGGATAACTATGGTGACTATCAGGTCGGCACCATGGATGCTGCTCAGAAGTCTCGTTTCATCTGGTTTGACTTCAAGCCCACTGTTCAGGAAACGCTCAGCTACTTCATCAAGAAAGGTGTTAACCAGCGTGTCATCGACTACATCAGTGACCACCCGGTTGACCTTGACTTCGACCACTTCAGTCCGGAACACAAGGACATGATGGAAGCTATCGAAGCTCAGGCTCAGGAAGCTAACCAGCCGGCTGTCTTCCCGGACTGCCGTAACTGGGAATGTGCTGGTGAAGTTGTGGATGCTGCTGAAAAGGATGGTGGCCTTCAGGATCCGTTCAAGCGCAAATGCTTGCTGCTTGCAATTCAGGGTCTCGTTGGTGTCAACATTGCTGCTAACTTCAACGAATACCTCAACCGTGCTCGTGCTCTCAATGCAGACATGGTGCTCACTGCTCCGGTGTTCACTCCGGACTTCGAACAGGCATTCGCTGACATGGATGCTCCTGCAGCTCAGACGTTCTTCGATGGCGTCAAGATCTGGATGGCACAGCATGCTGACAACCTTGAAGAACTGCATGCTCAGAACTTCTTGCATCTCATGGAGAACATGAAGGTTGACATCCAGCGTACTCTCATCCAGGAGTCCATCTTGCCTGCACAGCGCAAGGGTGAAACTTGGGTAAGCAGGGTGTCGGACCTCTGTCCGGACATCAAGATGTTCTACGTCAAGGCCATCAAGATGGCCAAGGCTGCAGGTGCTACGGCATAAGCCAAGCCACTGCCCCGCAAGGGGCTTTCATATATCTTGCATGAGCAGGGTATATGAAGGCCACTTGTGAGTCACATTTTTTATCTTTCTAAACCCTTTAAATTTTTAAATTATACACATAAACAAAAGGAAAGATATTATGGTCACACCAAACATTCTCGAATTACTCGCAACACTCCATGCAGCTGGTGTACGGGTTAACCTGCTTAACAACTACGATCCGGCTACTCACACCGACAAGGCGAATGAATCTCGTCAAACTGTGAGATTCGAACAAGACAAGCCGTATTACAAGCTGCCGAAGTATGACGTAAGTTCTGCTGGCAACTTAAATATCAACTTTACTCTTAAGGGTAAAGCAGTTGACATCGTTCACCACAAGTCCTATGAAGCTGTCAACTTCAAGAGAATAAGCATTGTCAAGAACCAGCAGCTCTTCAAGCCGACACTTGACATCTGTCCTGAAGATGCTGACCTCGTTCGTGAACTCGGCTTTGAAGTCGGAGATGACAACACTATTGACCTGAGCAAGTTTAGCTTGACTGACGGTATTGATGTTAGTGAATACAAGTTTGCTGATGCACTTGCAGAACGCTACATCTTTGAAGCATTCAAGGACAGAACTCCGCAGCAGAAGATGGATTGGAGTACACCTTTCAGCTATGAAGAGAAGCTCCTTCTCGAAAATGGCTACAATGCCAGAACAAAAGTCTGGAATCCGATTATCACAAAGGTAACTAACCGAGTTGGTAACCACAAGAACGACTACATCGGATACGGGTATGTCAATGGCAATAAGGGTATTCTTTACATTGCTAATGTACTCAAGCTCGAACCCAAAGACATGACTCTCACTGCAAGAAGAATCTACGATCTTTGGAAGACTGGTTATAGACCACAAGACGTCGAATTGAAGGTCAACGCATACAAGTATGCGTTGCTCATCAAAAATCATAAGATGTCTACGAATCAATACCCCATCAAACGTAACGACATTGAATTCTTGGTGAGCTTCTATAAGAAGTAATTTTTGTATCCTGAATGAGTGAATGCACCGTAGCTGGCTAATACTGGCTACGGTGTTTTCTGAAATTTTATTTACATCGACGTCAAATTTTTTTATATTATAATTGTTCCGGTAAGGAATACACATTCACTCTAAAAAGAAGGAAACAATGGCTACACTAAAGCTCAATACTGAATTTTCTACAAAGAATGATGCATGCTCTTTCATCACCGGTAAGCCGATGAAGAACAACTACCGTATGGAAGAAATCACCGACAAGTACAACATCATTTTCATCCAGCGCGGAGAAGCTAGCTATCTTCGCAAAGGTGAAAAGATCGTGACCGGACTCAATCGTGTCTATGCCGACCGCGTTGAAAGTCTTCGTGCTAACGGTAAGAACTTCGTTCTTGACATCAAGAAACCCGTCGTAATCTTCGTCAAAAGCTTGCATGGAAATAACAGGGCACTTGCCTACTACAAATTCCACGGCTTGTTCAAGATTAGCAGTGTTTCTTCCGAAGCTGGCAATCTCGACTACACGGTCTTTACCAAGACTGCCGACGACATTAACATTTAAGCCATAATACCTCCTTTCCCTCCTTGTGGGCAAATGCTCATGAGGAGGGTTTCCGTCGTTTATTTACATTGCAATTGGCAAGGACCAGTTGCAATGTAAGTGAATTTTATATCACAATGGTATTTGGAATTTTTTAAATTATAATTGTTCCGGTAAGGAACGGACAGTTAAACTCATTCAAAAGGATATATCATGGCTAACAAAAAGTTTACTCGCAAGTACATCTCCGTAAAAGCTCTTGTTCAGATGATCGAAGAAAAGCTCAAGACGGCGAATAACATTACTATTGAAGACATCGCTCTTAAGAGCAAAGTAGGTCACGGTAAAAAATTTATTGACCACTATGACCACTTTCCGACTGAGTATGTCGATTTCGACAAGTTCAAGTATTGTACGAATGCTGATTCGGGCTGTCATATTCAAATCACATTCAGAAATTGCAAGTTGTGTGATGTTGAATTGGCAATGATCAGTCACAATAACAATAATGGCCTTAACATTTGGTACGAAAATAGTGATGTCATGCACTTCAATTTCAGAATTAGTCGTGGCATTCATGACATTCACTTTAGCAATTGCAAGGTGCAAAACTGTAAATTCAAAGATGCAAACGATTACTACATGCATGGTACTCGTACCGAATATACGTTCGACGATGATACCACGTGTGAATACTGTGTCTTTGAAAATTGCAAAGGCAATTGCATCGTTCACTACAATCATGAAAAGTTCATTCATTGCAAATTCGGAAAGTGCAACTTTACAAATTATGACTTGTCCAGAGTGACTTTTACAGACTGTGAAGCCGATATTTTGACCACAGGTTTCTACATGGCTTGTCCTGAAAAGGGTGATTACATCGGTTTCAAGAAAGCTTGTGTCTACACTGATGACAAAGGCAAGAATATAACTACACAGTATCAAAAGCGCAAGTTCGAAGGACATGTCAATGTCAATTACGTGATTGTCGAACTGAGAATTCCTGCCGATGCTAAGCGCTCTTCTGCAACTACTAACAAGTGTCGTGCTAGCAAGGCAACTGTCATTTCTATTACTTCTATTGACGAAAAGAAGAAGTATAAGAAAGCTATTGCTGCACATGATCGTGAATTTACATACGAAGTAAACAAAACTGTGACACCTCGCAACGGCTTTGAAGAAAATCGTTGGGATGAATGTGCTCCTGGCATTCACCACTTCATCACCCGTCGTGAGGCTGTCGACTATCACGTTTAAGCCATAATACCTCCTTGAAAGGGTAATCGCCAGCAATGGTGGTTACCCTTTTTGTCAATTTTATATCTTCCTTCATATAGGAATTTTTTAAATTATAATTGTTCCGGAATGGAATAACTCACAACTCTTTCAAAAAGGATTTACAAATGATCAGCATCAGCAAAACTCAGAACAAGAACCTCGCATTCGCTGGCATTTCTTCTTTCTCTTCGAAGAACTGCTATTTCCCGTATCTGCGCAATGATCCGAATGTCGTTGCACCGAAGTCTCTTCTCGAACTCATTAAATGCTTTGATAATTTCGTCGAACGTGGCAGTCGCTATTTCAATGTCGCATTCGACTCCAACAAGAATAAGCTCTATCTTGGCCGACATTACTGTTACTCTCAGCGTGTCGATCTTCTCGAACTTGACATCAAGAACATGACAGAAGAATCTCTTGGCTATTCTATCACTGTCAAGGGAGCCAATTGGGCTGGTACTGTCAAGAAGATGAACGAATTTCATGGCACAGAATATGCCAAGATGTCGGAAGACAAGTCTACTCTCATTATTGACAAGACTGACCACACAGAATTCAAGGCTCTTCTGCAAGTCGTTGCTCGTCTCAACACCACTATCAACATGTGTGAACACAACGGCTTGAACAATCACGATGATTACAAGAATTGTCTTGAACGCTTTGCACAAACTTGCCGTGCTCAGAATGAAGACATTGGACAGATCACTGCACATGCTTTGGGTGAAGCACAAAAGTACTTCAAGAATGCTCTCGTCAAGACAAAGTTCGTCGAAGATATTACCAAGCATCAGATCGATCATTGCTGTGAACAATTCAAGTACATCAACTACACTGATGACAAGAACTTTGAATTGTCTTACAGTGTGGTATTCCAGATTCTCAAGTCTGGTCTTGCAAGCGGACATGCTGCTCCTCAGGCCACAATCGTTGTCAAATACAAAGTTGTCAATGGCAAAGCTTCTTGGAAGGTGTTTGACGATGTCAAGTACACGGGCGTTTGGAGCAGTGACTCCGATCGTGAAGTTAAGATCAGTGATGACTTCAGCGTCGTGATTTATGACAATCGAAATGGTGGTCGTGCAGCTATCGAAACCAAGGGCTATGTGAACTACCTCAAGACTATTCTTGAACGCTTTGAAGACTTCAGAAAAGTTCGTGAAACTCTTGTCAAAGCATTCAAGCTCTAAGATCTTTGCTGATCACTCTACGGGTAATCGTCTAGTCTGACGGTTACCCGTTTTGTCATTTTTATATTCATTCCTTTTCTGTAATTTTTTAAATTATACACATAAACCAAAACAAAAAGGAAAAACATTATGGCAAATGAATCTACTATGGACCCGATCAACCAGGAACTCGCACGTGACTACGCTGAAAAGTACATTGAAGCTATCATGGATGTCATCGGAAGTGTCGATTGTGAACGTCTTGAACGTGAATCGACAAATGAAGACGATCGTTCCGATGAATGGACCAAAGATTACGGAAAGATCTGCGACGCCGTGGCCGGATCTGGTTCTCCGCACATTCCGGAGGAAATTCTGCCTTACTGGGAACAGAATGACCCGCAACTCATGCCGTTCTACAAACATGTCATTGGTGATTGGGTGGGTCTTGAATCTGAAATGGGAAAGAAGCTCTTAATCGCAGTTGAAACGATTGATAGGGAAGGTATCTAATATGGCTCTTAAAGAAATTATTAGCAAACGTCGCACCGTTACCTTCACCCTCGGCAATGAAACTGTCGAAATGACGCTCAAGCGTTTTGAAGGCAAAGTTCGTCAGAGAGATCCGATTACATTCAAGTCTCTCGGATGGAAAGAGACCGGCTATACCTGTGTCAAATGCTCTCACTTCCCTGACGCTGATTGGCGCCCTTACGTTGATTTCGGTGAAAAGACCACCGATTGCAGTCTCAAAGGATGGGAAGCTAACACGCCTGAATGGTCTCTCATTGATGATCTTGCCATGGCCATGATCTTTGAATACAAGGGCTGGACCGATGACAAGAAGTATGAACCTGTGGATAAGATCCTCGAAAAACTCAAGAAGTTTGACGAAGAAAACTGCTACAAGGACAAGTAATTTTTTATTATTTGTCCTTTAGTTATTTTTTAAATTATACACATAATCAAAAGGAAGGTACAATATGGAAAAGTATTTTAACTACTTGGATTTCTGGTTTCCGATTCGCCCGTACATCTACTTCGTGTGTGAATACTCTATCGGAGGCTAAGATCATGACTAACATCGTTGAAATCGTCAATACACTCAACAAAGATGGCTACAACATCGACATGGTGATCAGCAATGGTCAGATCTTTGTTGCTTATAAGCAAGAGATGTATGATGTCACTCACATGAATTTTGCTGATCAAATTCGTTTGCTTGCCCAACTCCTTAACAAGGAAATGTTTGGCGACACCAAAAAGCAAAATAATAATTCTACCTTTACCTTAATTTTTTAAATTTAAATCAAACAAAAGGAAAGGTATTATGAATAAATTAGAAAATTTCATGGAACAACTCTGCACCGCTATCGCCGTTAAGTATTTTAAGACGAAGCACGACATGTCTCTCATCAAGAATCAGAATGCTCCTAAGAATTCTCTTGTTCTTCAATTCCGCCCCAAGGCTCAAGGCCTTCGCGGCTGCATCAATTGCAAACAGCTCACCATTCACCCCAATAAGGACCTGCCTCATTGCATGCTTATCGAAGAGGTTTGGCTCGGCTACGATAATGAAGGCAATCGCTGGTCCGACAGTATTGGTGGAGCAAAGCTTGATTGCACAGAAATGAAATTCCAAGAAGCTATCCACCACATCACTGACAAGATCTGGGAATATTACGCGGATCTGGTCAAGTAACTCACAATTACAAATCCATATTCACATTGAATATGGATTTTATTATATTTTAACTATCAAACAAACCAAAAAGGAAAAAATATTATGGAAAACATGGTAAATTTTAACAAGCAACTCCAGTCCAAGTTCGGCTTCCCGGTTGCAATCTTCAATTACGCCTATCAGCGTTGCCCGGACATCAAGTTCCTCGTGCATTGCTTGGCCTGTGGATCTGCTCAACTTCGCCATTCGAAGCAGCAAATCACCGAAGCAAAGAAGAACTACTCTATGTGCCAGCTTGCAAGCTTCGTTCTGGAATTCAACGCCGCTCATGGCCTAGTAGATTTCGGCGATCCTGCACTCCACATGCCGATTCCGTTTATCAACGAAGCTGGACTGCTCGGTCTTGTTCAGCCTAAGATGAAAGAAATGGAAAAAGCTGCTCGTAAGGAAGCTCGCAAGCTTGCTGATGAAGCCTACAAGGCTCTCAAGGAACTTACAGATTCCTACAAGCAAGCTCAGGCGCTTCACACCAAGAACTGGCTTGCTCTTAAGAACAAGATCGAAGGCTACGTCAAAGTAATCAAGATGAAGAACAGCAACTTGAATGAAGTTGGTGATCTCGTTGGTATGCCTAAAATGCAAGAGGCTCCTGCTCCTGAAGCTCCTAAGCCTGAAACTCCCACTCCTGCTCCTGCTCCGGAACCCGCTCCTCTTACTCCTAAGAAGGAAGGCAAGCTCATCAAGTACAAGCTTAATCGCGATACTGCTGCGCGGATCGTAAAGAAGCTGGCTGAAGGCATCAAGGAAGATCCCTACAAGAACGAATTCTTCATCACGCTCATCCAGGAGGCTAAGTAATGCTCAAGGGTATTCTCTTCTTCTATCTTGCCGATCTGGTTGTCGGAGTCGATAAGTTCATCGGCGCTGTGATCTTCTTCGGCTTGGTGATTGCTATCATCTCTCTCATCTTCTACTTCGTCACAGCTGAAGAGTATGAACGTGAAAACCTCACTAAAACACGCAATTCTGCTAAGAAGCTTGGTAAGTATGCCTTGATTGCATGCTTCGTGCTAGGAGTAATTCAAGCAATTCTTCCAAGCAAGCAAGTATGCTATGTAATCGCAGGAGCTACTACTGCTGAATACATTATGCAAGAGACGAAGATTGGCCAAGAAGCAAGCAAAGACGCTCTACAACTCTTAGGAGATGTAAGCCACATGATTCACAAATTTGCTTACTCAGATGAAAAACTCCCTTCGACTGATTCTACGGAGGTTACCGTGAAGAAGTAAATTTTATTCTTCTGAATCCGGTAAGTTTTTATATTATAATCAAACAAAAGGAAAGGATTTAATATGGTTAATAATAAAAAACTTACCTCATTCATGGCCCACACCATCAAACTCGCTAACAAGAGAGTTAAAGAAGAACAGCACATCCGTAAGGTCCAGCGTAAAGCTAAAATTGCTAAAAGGAACTACGGCTGTGGTGGAGATCTTCCGACCGATACTAATTGGGATGCTGTGATGGCCGAACGTAATACTAACCGGTTCTACACCGACAAACTTTGCAAAGGCTGTAATGCACGTATAGCCGACGCTATGAGTAATTGCTAAGGAGTTCTTATGCTGTACGCATTCATCTTTGCAATACTCATTCTTCTCTTCGGTGTTCTTCTGATTGTGCAGAGTCAGAGCAAGAGCACCATCTTCAACGATACCTCTACAGCTTTCCTTGCAAAGCTGATCTTTGGTATTCTGTTCATCTGCATGCTCTATTCACTCATCTAAAAAGGAAACACAACATGAAATACTCTATAAACGCACGGCTCCTCAAGTACATCTACACCAAGCGTGGTGGTGAAAACGTCTCTGCTCCTCGCGCTGGTTTTACTGGCTGGTCGATGCTCAAGTACAAGCACCCCGTATTTCGCTCCGGTAAGATCTCCAAGTACCTGAAGATCCTCATCAACATCGGTTGTTGCGGCATGACTTGGAAGCAGGCTCTTAAGCTCACTGGTATCGAAAACATGGGCCCTAGTTACTTCTGCGTCTATCGCCAGAGCATGCTGAAGAGCGGGTTGATCGAAGCTAAGTGCCGCATCGGACATGCTGTCGTCTACCGCTTGACGAAGCTTGGTGATCGCTACGTTGAAGCTGCTGTGAAGTACGTGCACTAGTCGCTCTCCGCAGAGCTCCAGGGCTCCCTGCGGCTGCCTTACGGGTGGCCACCAGGGAGTCATCCAGCTTGTCTAGCCAGATGTCATCTGGATGGACAGCCGCGCCAGTACGACTGTAACTCTTCAACTCTTAAAAACATGATTAGCCAATTTCTATAACATGTGTGTCTGGCTAGAGGATGGGGTATATACACTTTCGTGCCATGTCCTCTCGCACAAAATTTCTCGAGATCTTAAGCTGTGTCCAGAATTGATTACGTGTCTGTGTCTTCTCCAAAAAATTTCTCGAGATTCTGAGCCGTGTGCCTGCTCCACATTCCTCTCCAAAACATCTCCGAATCCTTCTCCAGAAAAATTTTCTCGAGATTCCCGCTCCCAGTTTCATCTCCAAAATCACTCCGAGAATATAAATATTCGATAAGGAGTTTTTATTATGCTATTGAGCGAAGCTAGACCTAGACCATATAGACAACCAAGCAATGAACGCGGATTTGATCAGGAAGAAACTGACAAGGAATATTTTGACAGATTGAGAGACCATGCTGTATGGCATAAGAACTATGGTCGAGACTTCATAAACAAATACAAGTATGCTTTTGACAATAGCGCTACAATAGCAAGAAATCCTCGTACTACTGTTAGATCTCGTTGTAGAAACTTGATTAGAGACTTATTTGTTGAATATTACGAACAACACTCAAGAGAGTTAGTACAAGATCCTGCTATTCGTATTAGTCTATCCAACGCTTATCATGATTCTGTGCATGTAGGTGTTACTGTAGTTGCATTAGTAGATGTACATAGACCTCTAGAAAAAGATATTTGGCAGAATGTAGATGTATTTACTGTTAGAGGTGATGCTGGTAGTTCTGTAATATCAATCGAAAAAGATCCTTATACTGGTCGTGAAGTTTCTGATGCATTGTTTAGTATAATGAGATCTGATGCTGGTCCGCAATATGAAAAAGTATTGAAGAGTCTTGAAATTTTCGCTTATGATGGTGGTAACGGAAAAGACGGATTTGAAGATGAGCAAGAATACATCGCAGAAGATCCCGAAATGCGTAAGTTACTTGAATTGATGAGTGTAGAAGTAGATAAGCAAGTTAAGCCAATTATTGCTGATGTTAGCAAGAAACTCATGAATGTGAAAGTTTATGTTAGCCAGCATACTAGAGAATTGTACAAAAAGTAGAATTTTTATTATACTTTTTACATGAGAAT
>Ga0326511_10001317_pt1 | contig 20742 bp, 18 predicted proteins | sample 0_2496_0518_D_FD_203701 | JGI IMG/M metagenome (GOLD analysis project Ga0326511, IMG submission 203701) | Bovine rumen microbial communities from UC Davis, California, United States - 0_2496_0518 | ecosystem: Host-associated > Mammals > Digestive system > Stomach > Rumen | place: USA... | reverse complement strand
ATCCTTCATACAACTTATGTAAAGCGTACCATTAACTGATTGTTTGCTTGACATCTTCTTTCCGTTTTGGTATCGTCAAATGAAGGGACTGCGAAACATCGCAGTCCCTTTTTTAGGATTTATGCCACGTTAAATTTCATTCTGACTTGCTGGAGCTTTGTCTGTTCGACACTATCGGGATTGTACCAGCCCTTTTGAGACATTTGGGAATAAATATTTCCCTGCATTCCTAAAGATTCATTCAATGCGTTCTTGAAATACTGCTGTACTTCTGGGGTTGCTGATTCCACTGTACCATGCAAATACAAATCACAAGCACCCTTTTCAAGATTGAGCAAGTTTTCCATTAAATTCTGGTCGTTCATCAAAAGCCCTCCTTTTAAAGCAAATTGTAGAAGCCGGAGAAAATCTGCTGATGTTTTTCCTGCATCTCCTGAACAAACATTCTTAAATTTTCATCCTGCAACTGGTTCAGGGTTTCACTGCACTTTGTCTGAAAGAATTTTTCATGACCGAGTGCATCTTCTACATACGTTAATTCTTTTGAAGTCATTGTAACCACCTCCATCCATAGCATACCCACGAGATAGATTCTTATACAAGAAAAAATTTTTTTTCAAGAAATGTTTGTGGAAAATTGCCTTTGCAATTTCAAGGAAAATGTGCTATAATCAAATCATAGTTCAATCGTGTTGCCTTTGTGCGTAATTCCAGATTACCGCAAAAGTGGCACGATTTTTATTTTATGTAAGGAGTGGTTTATTTTGGAAACAACTAACAAAATGGCTTCTGTACCAGTTCCCAAGTTGATGCTGGGAATGGGTACGCCTATGATTCTCTCTATGATGTTACAGGCGGTTTATAACATTGTAGACAGTGCATTCGTTTCGAATATGCAAACAGGCGCAGAAGAGGCAATGAACGCTTTGACGTTGGTTTTTCCAATGCAAATGCTTATGGTAGCTATTGGCATTGGGACAGGTGTTGGCATGAATGCCCTCACAGCGAAACTTTTAGGGCAGGGAAACCGTGAAAAAGCAAGTAAAACCGCCGGAAATGCCTTTTTCTTGGCTGGGGTAATTTATCTGGTATTTCTGGTATTCGGAATCGTGGGGGTATCTGCTTATGTGCATTCACAGGCAACCGCAGAAACCAGCGCAACCGCCTTGGAAATGGCGGTCAGCTACTTGAGAATTTGTTGTGTGATGAGTTTCGGAATCGTATTCTTTTCGATTGCTGAAAAGCTTTTGCAAGCAACCGGAAATTCAGTCTATTCTACCATTGCACAGGTAGCTGGTGCGATTACCAATATGATTCTTGACCCCATTATGATTTATGGCTGGATTGGCTTTCCAGAAATGGGCATCAAGGGCGCAGCTTATGCGACAGTGATTGGTCAGATTGTTTCTATGGCATTGGCACTCGTTTTCCATTTTGCCAAAAATCGAGACATTGACAATGGTCTGCAATACCTCAAACCAGAAGGGGAAATTATCAAGGGAATTTATACCATTGGGCTTCCTGCCATCATTGCACAGGCTTTAATGTCCCTCATGACATACGGCTTGAATATTGTGTTGGGGCGTGTCAGCGTTTCCATGCAAACGGCTTACGGCTTGTATTATAAGATTCAGCAGTTTATTTTGTTTGCGGCATTTGGCTTGCGTGATGCAATTACTCCTATTGTGGCATTTGCGCACGGTCAGAAAAACTCTGAAAGAATTCGTGATGGCATCAAATACGGTTTACTGTTCACGGAAATTATTATGTTTGTAGGATTGGTATTGATTGAGATTTTCGCCGTTCCATTTTCGGGAGTATTCGGCATGGAGGAGGCAACAAGAACATTCTGCATCAGTGCCATGCACATTGTATCCATCAGTTTCATTTTTGCTGGTGCAAATGTGGCATTTCAGGGGATTTATCAGGCATTGGATGGCGGTATGGAATCGCTTGTGATTTCACTTTTGCGCCAATTGGTGATAGTATTCCCACTTGCAATTTTATTCGCACATATCGCACAGCAGAACCCTTCTCAAATATGGCTTGTCTGGACAGCTTTCCCGATTGCTGAATTTTTGACAATGATTGTTGGAATGGTTTTATTGAAGCGGATTTACCACCAAAAAACAGGTACACAAAATGCCAATTTTTCCGGCAAATTTGCAACGGAACATTGAACCAAAAAAGACTATTGCACTTTGAATGCAATAGTCTCTATCTTTTAGGTATTTCCAGCACCATTTTCAGCGGCAAGGGATAAAATCTTTGCAGCGGTTTCGGCTGTCGGCATTTCTAAAGTTGACTCATTTGTCAAGAATGTGACAAAACTCTCCGGTACAGTACTGTCTTGGGAAAGGTAACAGTTTGTTTCTCCTGCACCATAGGCAGCCGCATAAATCAAAACTGCTGCTGCATCTGAGGCACTCGGAATTCCGTCAAGGTCACAGTCACCACTTGCACCAATCCATAAATCACCAACAACAAATTCAATATCTCCAAAGGTGCAGGGAATCCCCCCATGATAATAGCTTTCTCCCTCTTGTCGGTGGGAATAAATTTGCCTTGGTGTTCTCCATCCTTCTTTGATTTTCAGATTATCCAAACTCAATGGAGTCAGGCTGATAATATCACCATTCTGGTATTCATTGGTGAGGCAAAAATCAGAAACCAAATCAGCCATATCCACATAGACAATATCGTTACTTAAATAATAATTGCTGAGGTTATTCAACTTGAATTTTCGGGAAGTGGCTTCTAATCTGTCTTGCATGGGAACGGAAGCGTAATCATAACTTGCAGGACTTTCAGGGAAAATATTGTTATAGTAATAATAACGACTGTCATAACAGCCATAAAGTTTTGGCTGATTTTCTCCTTCCATAACAAGCCCGTCATCTGGGTTAGGGTAAGTTTGTGTATAGTTTTGGTGACTGCGTGCAAAGGATGTATTTTTCAGTTCACTTTCTGAAACAAAAAGAATTCTGTTTGTCACATCCACATAATACCATTTCCCACTTAATTGTACCATATTCCATGCATGATTGACCCCCACCATAGAAATGGTATTGATGCCGACAGCATTACATAAATAGGAATAGCTCTTTGTAAGCCCTGCGCATACTGTGGAACGACTGCCGGTAAGTGCGGAAATCATACTTTGTGAGAGTTCTTCCGATTCGTTATAGATAATACTATTCCGCAGTGCATTGGCGAGGTAATAAGCCCTTTCATAATCTGTTCCCAATTGCAATGCTGTACTAATGTAACCAGAAATGACGTTCATCATTTCCGTTCGGGCGTTGTTTCTCGCTGTTCCATCCTGATACTGCTGGTAAATGTCAAGATAAACATAGCTTAACCCACGCTTGGCAAACTCTTTGCCAATCCAAAAGAATTCTGGATGGTCATAAATGAATATCGAAATAATATCACTTAATTCAATATCGGAAATTCCTGACGGTCGTTTGCAAGCTGGAGTGGATTCAAAAAAAGCAGAGGAATTTTCTACTTCTATACAAGCAGTCAATAAATTCTGATATAATAATTTTCCGGCTTCTGAAAGATGCTCATAACAATAGGGGCTTGTTGTCGGGTAATAGATTGTCGGGGAATTGGATTGTTCAGCTAAAATCATTTCTGGGGTGGATACGGAAAGAATTTCTAATTCTTCACCATGTACTGGTATACTAGAGAAAAGCATACCAAAAGCCGTCAATACCGCAGTAATTGACAGCAAAGGATTCTTTTTCATGCACATTCGCTCCATTCTTACAATTTTCTGATATACGAAAACGTTTAGTTTCATTATACCAGAAAAGGTAATCTTTGTCAAGGAAAAAGCCCTGTTATTTTGCAACAACAGGACTTTTTTTTACTGTTTAATCATAACGCAATGCATCAATCGGATTCATTTTAGCGGCTTTATTTGCCGGATAATACCCAAAGAAGACACCTGTCAAAATGGAGAAGGCTACTGCAATCAGAATGGCTGGAATTGACGGTTCAATCGTAATGATGATGAGTTCGACATATTCCGGTGCAAATTGCTCTGCTAATGCCTTGGCAATGATACCAATTAACACACCGCCTGTAATTCCTAAGATAATCCCAATGATTCCACCAATCAAACAAATCAGAATGGATTCAATGACGAACTGCATTCGAATTGCGGAATTCTGCGCCCCTAATGCCTTTCGGATACCAATTTCTTTGGTTCGTTCGGTAATGGACACTAACATGATATTCATAACACCCACACCGCCAACAATGAGCGAAATCGCTGCAATGACAGAAATGGCAATTGTAATGACATTGATGACTGTGTTAATCATGCCGACTTGTGTCTGTTCGTTCTGAATTTCAATTCCAATGCCTTTTTTCTCTGCATATTTTTCATCAAAGAAATCTCTCAATACCTGCTCCATCATTTCGGGGTCTTCTTCCTTGTTCCATTCAAGGGAAGTATAGTAAGAATCATTTTGTTGTGTGTGGGTCAATTCCAACAAGGTATCTATGGGAACAGCCACAGGAGAAACTTTGTCCATTTCCTTTGTTCCGGGGGCAAACATTCTGTCATAGTAACTGGGAAGTTTATCATAGCCAACAATGACAAAATCTGTACTGATTCCGCTTTCCAATGTCAAATTGACTGTCTGCCCAAGGGGGTCTTCCCCATTTTTAAAATACTGACGGATAAACAAATCAGAAACATAGAGTGCATTTTTCTTTTGCTGATTATCTTTATATTCAATGGTACGTCCTCTCAAATGGTCTTGCATAGGAGTGGTATCCATCTGTCCGGTCAGACTAATTGTCACCGTTTCGCCTTTGGAATTTTGACAGGTCGCATTTCCAAAATTTTGATTGACATTCAATTTAAAATAATTGGGATATTTTTCAAGTAATTCATCCAGCATTTCACGACTGATAAGGTCATCCTTTGTGATACGAGTATCCTCATCAGTGGTATACAAATACACATCAAAATAATTCGTCATGCCAATCGAATTGAACGTATTATTCAAGGTTTTCTGAATCGAATTGCCGATTGTCGTAATCATGATAACTGCACTGATACCAATGATGATGCCTAACATCGTGAGCAATGCCCTCATTTTGTTGGCAAGCAGGGACGAAAAGGCAAGGCGGATATTTTCAATCAGTTGCATTTGTTCTCACCCCCGTATCTGCAATGATATTGCCGTCACTGATGGTGACAATGCGTTCACATTCTTCAGCGAGTTCATTGCTGTGCGTAATGAGTACAATCGTAGTACCATTTTCTTTGTGGAGCTTGTGAAATAAATCCATTATCATACGTCCGGTTTTGGAATCCAATGCGCCAGTTGGCTCATCTGCCAATAAGATAGATGGATTATTCGCCATTGCTCTGGCGATTGCCACACGCTGTTTTTGACCGCCGGAAAGCTCATTCGGCTGATGGTCTGCACGTTCTGACATTCCCACCAATGCAAGCAATTCTTCGGCACGTTTCAAGCGTTCCTTTCGGGGCATTCCGGCGTACATCATGGGCATTTCGACATTTTTCAGGGCGTTAGTTCTTGAAATCAAGTTAAACGTCTGAAATACGAAACCAATTTCACGGTTGCGGATTCTGCTCAATTCTGCATCATCCAGTGTGCTAATATCAATCCCATTCAAAAAATACGTTCCTTCCGTGGGTCTGTCCAATGCGCCTATCATGTTCATGAGGGTACTCTTACCAGAGCCGGATTGACCGACAATGGCAAGAAATTCACCCTCATGCACATCTAAGGAAATACCATTTAAAATCTGTAATTCATTTGGTTTGCCAATGTAATAACGCTTGATGATGTTTTTCATAGAAATGACAGTTTTACTCATTGTTCATCTGCACCGCCTTCACCATTGACAACCGAGCTAAAGTCAAAAATCGGGAGGATTTCACCATCACTGAAATCACCGCCAGACATGAGAATTCTGTCACCCTCTTTGAGTTCTGTAGAGGTTACTTCTGTGTAATAACTGCCTTCCATGCCAGTTTCTACTTTCGCAAGTTTCGCACGGTATGTACCATCTGACTGTTTTTCTGCAATGATAACGTGCTTGCTTCCGTCTTCTTCTTCTACAATGGATTCATAGGGAACAGCCAAAACGTCCTTTTTCTCATCAAGGACAATCCGAATTTTGGCATTCATTCCAATCAATAAACCGCTGTCTTTTTCGTCAATGGTAATTTCAGCAGAATATCCGCCGGAAGATTCGCCTGTGAGCGCATTGGCTGAACCAGCTTTGTAGATATTGACAACTCTGGAAACGGTTGCAGGAAATTCCTTATCACCTGTTGCAGTTGTTTTGATAACGGCTGGTAAACCTTCCTTCACCTTCAAAATATCAGATTCTGCGATTTGTGCAGTAATTTTGAGTGCGTCCTTGTCTTCAATGGTCATCAAGGCATCTGTCGTGGGAATTGAACCTTCTGCCACATTGAGGGAAGTAATAATTCCGCTTCTGGGGGCTTTGACGGTGCAATTTTCAATCTGTTCGGCGAGTTTGTCAAGCTGTTCCTGTGAAGAGGAATCCGAACTATATTGTTCATTGTCTAAAACGTCCTGAAAACTTTGAATTGTAGAATCGGCAGCCCGTTCAGCGTTTCGATAGGCTTCCTGTGCGCTTGTGACTGCGCTCTCATAGCTGGGAAAAGTATCACGGAGTGATTCAAGCTGTGAATCAATGGATTGCATCATAGAATCTGCTGTCTGTTGTTTCTGGTAGTAATCGCTGTAAGCATCCATATCACCCATATTCATGGCATTATTCATCTGGTTGGTGTAGTCATTTTTCTGATTGACATAACTGTTATACTTATTGACGAGGTCAGTTTCTTTTTGATAAGCCCTGTCACGGTTTCCGATTGCCTCATCAATGGCACGCTGTGCCTGTGCAAGGGTGGCTTCCTTGTCATTTTTAGCATTTTGGAGGTTGCGCTCATTGGTTCTGTGTGTATTGCCTTTCAAATTTTCAGAATTTTGAATGGTTTTCGAGAGACTGTCATATTGTTGCTGGAAATCGCTGCTATCAAATTCGCAGAGGATGTCACCTTTTTTGACTTCGCTGCCAATCTCCACTTTCAGCGTTTTGATTTTGGCTGTGACAGTGCTGGTCACTTTAATAAGGCTTTCGCTTTCCACCGTACCAGAAACATTGATGTCATTGGAAATATCCCGCTTTTCCACTTCCACCGTTTCAAGGGCATTTTGTGACATGCTTTCCAAAGAACTGGAAACGCTCCGCATACAGGAAGTTACTCCTACACCAATTCCAGCCAATAATACCACCACTACAATGGCTATGATAATCCCCTTTTTCTTTTTTTTCTGTTCCATATGCTACATCCTTTCTATCAACTGTATCAGTTGTAATAATACAGTTATTATAACACAAACAAAACCGTTTGTCAAGAGGTATTTTGAAAAAATAAAAAGTAAATTTTATTTACCTCTCTCACGATTATTATAGCATAGTTTTCATCAATTGTCAAGGAATTCCGGAATTTCTTGTTGTATCAATCTGTAAAAAAAGAAAGGTAAATTCTGTTTAATCTTGTATAAAAAGACAAACTACCATATTTTTCAATACAGCAGTTTGCAAAAGTTCAGTTTTCATCCGGTTCAGATTCTATTTTTTTCTGGATTTTTGCGGATTTGCTTTTAATGTGCGTTCCGACAATTTCGGAAACATCAGATACTGACATAAAGGCGGAATAGTCGTCTTTCTCAATGATTTTCCGCATGGTGGAAAGTTCAATTCTCGTAATGACACAATACAGCACAATCTTTTCACCAGAAATTAAACCGCTTCCCTCAATTAACGTCACCGTCCGCCCTAAGGTGTTGTAAATATCCTGTGCAATTTGTTCGCCTTGATTGGTGATAATCATGACAGCTTTTCCTTGTTCCATTCCAGTATTCACGAAATCTTCTACTTTGGAGACAATGATATATGTCAACATGGAATACAAGCCCCTGTCCAATCCGAACATGATACCAGCCGTTAAATAAATAATCACATTGAAAAATAAAATAATCTGTCCAACGGAAAAATTCATTTTCTTGCTAATCAGAATCGCCACAGCTTCTGTACCGTCCAGACAACCGCCATTTAATAAGACCAATCCAACCCCAAAACCTAACAATAATCCCCCAAATACTGTGGCTAGTAATTTGTCTTCCGTAATGACAATTTCATGAAATGCTTTGCTTCCAAATAATTCCAGTGCCAATGAAAATACCGCCATTGCTACCACGGTTCGGATGAAAAACGATTTCTCTAATTTTCGCCCTCCTATCCAAACCAACGGCAAATTTAATACAATCGTCAGAATGCCAAGCGGTATTTTCGGAATCAATGTGCTGATAATCATGGAAATACCTACCATTCCGCCATCCATAATTTTCACCGGAATCAGAATCTTTTCCAGCGCAAAGGCGGCTATCATACTACCAAAAATTAACAGGACATAGTGCAGGATTTTTCTTTCAATACTTTCATTAGAATGTGTCTGTGTCATTGAAATCCCCCTTATGATAATATTAGTTTCGTTTATCGATAAATTCAAAAATTTTACTGAAATATTCGTCTGCGCTGGTAAGCATGGCAAGGTGTCCGCCTTCAATATCAGGAGCAATTTCAGGATTTGTCATAATGTTCCGCAATGCTTCACGAATATCAGGTGTGAAAATTTTGTCATCTTCCGGCAAAAACAATAAGACTTCATTGTCAAATTTCGTGAAGTCCTCTTTGTGGTGCGTTCCGAGATGATTCCGCAAATCTCCAAGCAATGAATCCATATGGTAGAAATAATCGTTCGTCATGTCGTCACGTAGAACATCAATTAACTCACTGATAACTTTTTGACCGTCAGGGTCGGTAATGTGCTTTTTGAAAACCATTTTCATAGCTGGTGCAAGCAGTCCCAACGGTAACATTTTATCAATTTTATGGTTTTTCTCCTCTTTCTTTTCGTCAAACATCCGAACAAGGCATTGCATTCCCTCAAAGCGTAAATCATTGGACATGGAAGCAGTTGCACTCAAAATCAAGCCTTTGACGGAATCGGGGTGCTGTTTCGCCATAATCTGTGCCAATGCGCCTCCATAGGACTGCCCAAATAAATAGACATTCTCTGCGCTCAATTTGTGAAACAATTCCGCCATTGCATCCACAAGCTCAATATTATTTTGGAATGCCATCGGATAATTAAACGAAATGAAACTGTAATGTTTGGCGATTTCTTCCGAAAACAGGAAAAATCCGTCACCCAATCCCGAACCGCCTGCCAGTGTGACAATGGTAACAGGCTTTTCCGGTTTCGGGTTTTTGTAATAGCGATAAACAAACGGTTTGCCATTGATGGTAGTTTTACGTTTGGGGGCTTTCTTGTTGTAAGTTTCATAGAGAGCCTTCACATTCATATTACTAAAATTCATAGCTTTTATTCTCCCTTTCATGTGAAATTCAAAGTGGGGCTATACTCCTAAAAGAATACAGCCCCATACAATTATTTTATGCGATTTCGTGAATCCATCCTTCAGGAGCTTCAATTCTTCCCATCTGAATACCAGTGAGAGTATCATAGAGTTTCTGAATGGTATCGCCCATCTTTTCCATACCGGACGGGAACAGGATTTCCTCATCATGGTTCACAATCTTACCAACTGGAGAGATAACCGCAGCCGTTCCGCAAAGTCCGCACTCTGCAAAGTCCTTTACTTCATCAAACAATACTTCACGTTCCTGAACTTCTAAGCCGAGATAATGTTCTGCTACATAAACCAGTGAACGTCTTGTGATGGACGGTAAAATCGAATTGGATTTCGGAGTGACTACTTTTCCATCTTTGGTGATGAAGAGGAAGTTTGCACCGCCTGTTTCTTCAACCTTGGTATGGGTTGCAGGGTCAAGGAACATATTTTCATCATAGCCCTGTCTGTGCGCATCCATCAAGGTATGAAGGCTCATTGCATAATTCAAACCAGCCTTGATATTGCCAGTGCCATGAGGAGCGGCTCTGTCAAGGTCACTGACACGAATGGTAATCGGCTTTGCACCGCCCTTGAAATAAGGACCTACCGGAGTGGCAAACAGTCTGAATTGATACTCTGTTGCAGGCTTGACACCAATTACAGAATTGATACCGAACATGAACGGACGCAAATATAATGTTGCACCGCTTCCATATGGCGGAACATATCCAGCATTTGCCTTGACTACTTGATTGACAGCATCAATAAATTGTTCTTTTGGAAATACCGGCATTTCCAGACGAGAAGCGGACTGTTCCAGACGTTCCGCATTCAGGTCAGGGCGGAATGTGACGATTTTTCCGTCTTTGGTAGTATAAGCTTTCAGCCCCTCGAAAACGGTCTGTGCATATTGTAATACACAGGCACATTCGCTCATGGTGATAGTAGCATCTTCTGTCAAAGCACCCTTATCCCATGCACCGTCTTTGTAGTTGGCAACATAGCGGTAATCTGTCGGCATATAGGCGAAACCAAGATTACCCCAGTCAATATTTTTCTTTTCCATTTTAAAAGCCTTCTTTCAAAAAATTTGTAATTCATGGAACAATTATAACAGCAGAAAATTTCTGCTATATGTCAAATTCTTTCTGCAATGAGTGTACCCATCTCATCACAATTCACTTGCTTGCATCCTTCGCTCATAATGTCCGCCGTTCTGAAACCTTCTGCAAGCACTTTCTTGACAGCGTTTTCGACTGCGTCCGCTTCTTCGTTGTAGTCAAAGGAATAGCGCAACATCATTGCCGCTGACAAAATGGCAGCAATCGGATTGGCAATATTTTTGCCGGCAATGTCCGGAGCTGAACCGCCACTCGGCTCATATAATCCGAACTTTGTTTCGTTCAGGGATGCACTTGGCAACATTCCCAGAGAACCCGTCACCATTGCCGCTTCATCTGACAAAATGTCACCGAACATATTTTCTGTGACCATCACATCAAATTGTGAAGGATTCCGCACCAACTGCATGGCGGTACTGTCCACTAAAGCGTGTTCGAGGGTCACTTCCGGATAATCCTTGGAAACTTCGGTAACAATTTTCCGCCAAAGTCTGGAAGAATCCAGTACATTTGCCTTGTCAACGCTGGTAACTTTCTTGTTACGCTTCATAGCGACTTCAAAAGCCTTGACAGCGATTCGGCGGATTTCGTTTTCGTCATATTTGAGGGTATCAATGGCGGTCATCACGCCGTCAACTTCCTCTGTTTTGCGTTCGCCGAAATACAGACCGCCTGTCAGTTCACGCATGATGAGCATATCAAAGCCCTTTTCGCTGATGTCTTCACGGAGTGGGCAAGCATCACGCAATTCCGGATATAATACACTCGGTCTTAAATTCGCAAAGAGTCCCAGAGATTTGCGGAGCTTCAATAATCCTGCTTCCGGTCTGAGGTGTGCAGGGAGTTTGTACCATGGGGAAGTGGTGGTATTTCCGCCAATGCTTCCCATTAAAACAGCATCGCTATCCTGACAAACTGCAATTGTTTCCTCTGTCAAGGGTTCTTTGTAAGCGTCAATGGAACAACCGCCCATCAACAATTCTGTGTATCTGAAATCATGAGCATATTTTTCAGCGATTTTGTCCAGAACTTTGACTGCCTCTGTGACAATCTCCGAACCAATGCCATCGCCCTTAATTACTGCAATTTTTTTAGCCATTGTATGAACCATCCTTTTTCACTTTCAATTGATGTAACGGCAAAATCAGCCGTACGACGTTTTTATTATACTACTTTTCCGCCAAAAAGTCAATACAGTTTCATGATTTTTCTGGAAAAAATGTGAAAAGTAAAATTTGGCTTGCAAATCAACAATTGTCTGATATTTTGTGACTATCGCACAAAAATTTTGATTTTCCGGAAAAAGAAAAATAAATTTCGTGTTTTTTTTGTGAAACACCTTGCAATTTCTTAATTCCTGTGTTATAATGGTACTATTGCCGCACGAAGAATATTTTTCAAGCGGAGGAGGTCGTATATCATGCGTTATTACATGACAGCTTATGAAGCGTTTCTCAGGGAGTTTGTCAAGAATCCTGACAGGAATCAACTTTCAGCAATCCGAAAAGAAACTTTGGTACAAATTGGTTTCATGCAACATGAAAGGTTTGTGCATTTTCTGGTGTGCATCTTAGTAGGGTTGGCTTTCTTTATTGCAATGGGTTTGACATTGTACTATAAAACCTTTGCCCTTGCAATATTAACGGTTTTGTTGCTGGGGTTATTGGCACCCTATCTCTGGCACTATTATTTCCTTGAGAATACCACACAGCGGATGTATGCCCTCTATAACAAGCTTTCTTCTTTGGAAGAGGGGATTACATATCCCAATACTGACCCTGATGGGAAAATTTGAAAGGATGGAAGAATTTATGATTCAGATTCAAAACAATACCTCGACAGAGGAAACCACCAAATTGACTTCTAAGAGAAGCCTGAAAAACAAGAAATTTCTTGCAGGTATTACAGCTTGTGCCATTGCAATCGGCTGTCTTGGCGCATTGACAGGATGTTCAAAGGATACCGGAGACAGTGGGGAAAACAGTGTTGCAGATGGTGGGGCTTCTTCTGTTTCAGATGATGGAAGCAGTACGGTAGAAATTGACCCTGCTAAGGCTGGATTGGCTGCTTATAGCCCTAACTATGATGTTACTCCTCAGATGTTTGCTTGCTATTATCAAGATATGATTGCAATGTTCCGCAATATGTATGGGGATGATACGCTTTTGAGTTACTACCAAATGGATACTTCTAAGCCCCTCAAAGACCAGCCCTATCCAACCAATGACGGAACAACATGGTTCGATAATATTGTTGACGAAGCTGGAAATACCCTCACAAAACACCTTGTTCTTGCAGAAGCTGCTAAGGCGGCAGGATACGAAATGTCCGACGAAGAAAAGAAAACCGTTGATGAAAAAGTAGAAGCTGCGGAATTGGATATTTATGGAAATTCTGTTTCTGCGGATGATGTCAGAAAAGCCGTTGAACTCCAGACCTATAGTACAAGCTATTATAATTCCTATATGGACAAACTCGATATTACAGATGATGATATTCAGAAGTATGTGGACGATAATAAGAAGGAATTCGAAACCTGTGGTTTAATTGGTTTCGCTATCACTTATAAACTGGATAACCAGGAAACAGACGAGACAGACGAAACAGACAGTGAAGAAGAGGATAACCTCCTGACAAAAGATGAAGCCAAGGAACTTGCTGATAAGTTGAAGAATGCAGAGGATACAGACGAATTTACAGAAACTATCCTGAGCTACCTTGTCAAGTATGAGGGTTATAAAGAAGATGACCTTCCCAGCGCAGAAGCAAGCATTAAAAATGATAGTTTCCCCTATACTGAGGGTAATAAAATGGCAGAATGGGCTTTCGGCGGAGAAGCAGAAGTCAATGATGTGCTTGTGCTGGAAGATAGTGACGAAGAAAACAACATCGGGTATTATTACACCTATATGCTTTCTCGTGAACCAAGTATTGATGATACTAAAACGGTGAATGTCCGTCATATCCTCTTCAACATCAATGCACATATGGATGAAGACGACCCCGACGAAGATGAAGCTTTCAAGGAATGCAAGAAGTTGGCAGAAGAAACCCTCGAAGAATGGGAAAATGGAGATGCAACAGAGGATAGCTTTGCAAAATTAGCAGAAGAGAAAACAGAAGACCCCGGTTCGATTGCAACTGGTGGACTTTATGAAAATGTTGCAGTTGGTCAGATGGTTCAGCCGTTCAATGACTGGATTTTTGATAGTAGCAGAAAAACCGGCGATACTGAAATCATTAAGACAAGTTATGGTTATCATATTATGTATTATGTCAGTGATGGAGACCCACAATGGAAGACACAAGCACAGATGGCAGTTACAGCAGATAAGTACAACACTTGGTTTGATGAACAGGCTGAACTTTATCCTGTTACCTTGAATGATGAAGTGATGAAGAGCATTGACGGTTAATGATGACAAAACAAGAACGAGCATTGAAAGCGGTTTCTGTGCTGAAAGAACGTTATCCTGATGCGGTTTGTTCCTTGACATATGAACATCCCTATCAATTGATGATTGCAGTAAGACTTTCAGCACAGTGTACTGATGCAAGGGTGAATATTGTCACAAAGACACTTTTCCAGAAATATCCAACTTTGGAGTCGTTCGCCAATGCCAATCTTGAGGAATTGGAGCAAATTGTCAAGCCTTGCGGTTTTTACAAGATGAAAGCCAAAAGCATCAAAGAAGCTTCCGGACAGCTCCTGCATGATTTCGGTGGGGTACTTCCCAATACGATGGATGACCTCTTGAAACTTTCCGGAGTGGGACGAAAAACGGCGAATTTATTGCTGGGTGATGTTTACCATCAGCCCGCAGTGGTGGCAGATACGCATTTTATTCGGATTACTGGGAAATTGGGCTTGACGAAGGAAAAAGAACCAGCAAAGGTAGAATCTGACCTGAGGAAATTATTACCTCCGGAGGAATCTTCTGATTTTTGCCATAGGGTGGTACAGTTCGGGCGAGATGTTTGCAAGGCAAGAAAACCCCTTTGCTGGGAATGCCCCATGAAGGAATTTTGTCCTTCTGTGTCTTTGTGAGTGCTATTTTCTGTTTGGTCTCTTGACAAAATGGAGAAAATAGGATACAATGAAATTATAAAATTTATATATAAGGCGGTAACATCAAAATGGGTATTTTGACTTCTATTTTTGGTTCGTATAGTGCAAAGGAATTGGCACGAATTGAACCGATTAAAAACAAGGTGCTTGCATTGGAAGAAGAATATAAGGCTTTGACTGATGCAGAGTTGAAAGAAAAAACTTTTGAATTCCGTGAACGTTTACAAGAGGGTACTGACACATTGGATACCCTTTTACCTGAATCCCTTGCAACGGTTCGTGAAGCTGGCGCAAGAGTTTTGGGAAAGCGTGCATTTGAAGTGCAGATTATTGGTGCAATCGTTCTGCATCAGGGACGTATTGCCGAAATGAAAACCGGTGAAGGTAAAACCCTTGTAGCATGTCTGGCAGCTTATGCGAATGCACTTTCTGGAAAGGGTGTGCATGTTGTCACGGTGAATGACTATCTGGCAAAGACACAATCCGAGGAAATGGGAAAAGTTCACCGTTTTCTTGGATTGACGGTTGGCTGTATTTTGCACGGTCTGACCAATGACCAGAGACGTGAAGCCTATGCCTGTGACATTACTTATGGCACAAATAACGAATTTGGCTTTGACTATCTGCGTGACAACATGGTAACATACAAAAAAGACATGGTTCAGCGTGACCCGAACTTTGCGATTGTCGATGAGGTGGACTCCATCTTGATTGATGAAGCAAGAACGCCCCTTATCATTTCCGGACAGGGCGACAAGTCAACAGACCTCTATAACCGTGTTGATGTATTTGTCAAGACACTTTCTCCTTTTATTATTGTGGAAATGGACGACAAAATGGACCAAGAAGAATTCCTCTGGTCTCAGAATGCACAGCAGGTTCTTGTCAATGATATGGGGAAATCTCTGGATGAAGTCGCAGAAGAATGCGGTTGCAAGAACGGTACGGAATTTTCAAAGAAGTTCCGCCGGATTTTGGGCTTGACTCCGGAATCTTTCCGCAAAAATGCACAGAAAATGATTGATGATGGGGAAGAATTGGATTTCGGAACAGGCGAAAATGGGATTACTCCTGACCAAGCCGATTATATCATTGACGAAAAGGCGAAAACGGCTACCATTACACAACTCGGTGTGAAGAAAGCTGAAAAGTATTTCGGTGTGGAAAACCTCATGGAAAGCGGTTCAGATAATATCACCCTGTTGCACCATATCAATCAGGCACTCCGTGCGAATGGTATCATGAAAAAGGATACCGATTACATTGTAGAAGATAATGAAGTTATCATTGTTGATGAATTTACCGGACGTAAAATGCTGGGTAGACGTTTCAATGACGGCTTGCATCAGGCAATTGAAGCCAAAGAAGGCGTGGAAGTTCAGAAGGAATCCAAAACCCTTGCAACTATCACATTCCAGAATTATTTCCGTCTCTATCAAAAGCTTTCCGGTATGACTGGTACAGCGATGACCGAAGAAGACGAATTTAAGGAAATTTACAAACTGGACGTTATCGCCATTCCGACCAACAGACCGGTTCAGCGTATTGACCACCCTGACCAAGTGTATGCAACCGAAAAGGGAAAATACCTCTGTATCATTGACCAGATTATCGCTTGTCATGAAAAAGGTCAGCCTGTCCTCGTTGGTACGGTATCTATCGAAAAATCAGAATTGCTGTCGCAGATGCTCAAAAGACGTGGTATCAAGCATGAAGTCTTGAATGCAAAGTATCATGCAAAAGAAGCTGAAATTGTCGCACAGGCTGGTAAATTGGGAGCTGTTACCATTGCTACCAATATGGCTGGACGTGGTACGGATATTATTCTTGGTGGTAACGCTGAATTTTCTTCTAAGGCTGAACTGCGTAAGCGTGGCTATGAAGAAGACGTTATCAATGAGGCTATCGGTTTTGCTGATACGGATGATGAGAATATTCTTGCTGTCCGCAAAGTTTACCGTGAGTTGTATGCAAAATTTGATGAACAGGTCAAGGAAGCTGCTGTGGCTGTCCGTGAAGCGGGTGGATTGTTCATCATTGGTACAGAAAGACACGAGTCAAGACGTATTGATAACCAGCTCCGTGGTCGTTCCGGTCGTCAGGGAGACCCTGGGGAAAGCCGTTTCTTCCTGTCCGTGCAGGATGACTTGATGAGAATTTTCGCAGGCGACAGAATGGAAAATGTCATGAGAACATTACAGGTTGAGGAAACACAGCCCATTGAAAGCAAATGGCTCACCAAAATTATTGCATCTTCTCAGAAAAAGGTGGAAGGTCGAAACTTCTCCATTCGTAAGAATACTTTGAATTATGATGATGTCATGAATGCAATGCGTGAAATCATTTACAAGCAGAGAAGACAGGTTTTGGATGGTGAAGACTTGCATGGTTCGATTCTGACAATGATGGATGAGCTTGTCCGTTCCGTAAGTGACCAGTATCTTGCAGAAGAGGACAATCCCGAAAACTGGAATCTTGTCGGTTTGCGTGATTATTTCTTTGGTTGGACTTTGGATGAAGGAGACCTTGTTTTTGATGAGGAACAACTTCTTGACCAGACCAAGGACGGTGTGATTCAATTCATCAGCGATAAGATGAAATCGAAATATGCGCAGAAAGAAATCGATTATGGTGAGAAAATTATCCGTGAATTGGAGCGTGTGATTTTGCTGAAAGTCGTTGATACCAAGTGGATGGCACATATCGACGATATGCAGGAATTGAAGCGTGGTATCGTTTTGAGAAGCTACGGACAGAAAAACCCTGTTGTTGAATATCGTTATGAAGGCTTTGCAATGTTTGATGAAATGGTTGCAAGCATCCATGAAGAAACCGTTCGTATGCTGATGACCATTCGCATTCAGACCAACCAAGCCCCACAGCGTGAACAGGTTCAAAAGCCATATGCACCCAATGCCGGAAGCCCCGAAGCTAAGGCAAATCCCAATAACAACTAATAATGATAAGCCCCCTGATATAGGGGGCTTATTGCAAACAAAGGGGTATGGGGAAAAGTTGCGCCCTCAGTGTGTTTTGTGTTAGTTTTTGACAAAACGTGCTGAGACTCAACGGCGCAATGTTCCCCATTAAAAAAAGAAGGTGTTAATTTATGGATTATATGAACTTTGCCGGATTTTATGACAGCTTGACGGAGAATGTGGAATATCAGAAACGTGCGGAACGTTTGAATTTTCTCATCAAAAAATACATCCAGACCGACACGGACGGAACGTTATTGACAGATTTAGCTTGTGGGACAGGTTCACTTTGTGAAGCCCTTGCACGGTTGGGGTATGATGTGATTGGGGTTGATAATTCGCCTGCCATGCTTTCTGTAGCAATGGAAAAGAAAATGAAAAGCAATCTCCCCATTCAATATTTATGTCAAGATATGCGTGAATTGGATATGTTTGGAACAATTGATGTCACGACTTGTATTCTGGATAGCCTGAATCATTTGCCATCATTGGACGATATTCAGACGGTATTCAATAAAGTTTCGTTATTCGCTCAACCAATGGGATTATTTATTTTCGATATGAACACATTGTACAAGCACCGTGAAATTCTCAAAGATAAAATTTTCTTGTACGACTTGGAAAATGTATTTTGTGCTTGGGAAAATCGGCTCTTATCGGACAATGCCACGGTAGAAATGCAACTCACATTTTTTGAGCGTGACGGAGAAAATTATTTCCGTTGCGATGAATTTATCACGGAAAAAGCTTATCCTATCGAGGACATTGAAACGGCTTTGCAGAAATCGGGGCTGGATTTGCTGGCGGTATTTGATGCAGATAGCAATTTAGATGAGCCGGAAAATTTGTCCCCTGTCACCGACACGACACAAAGAATGTTATTTGTCGCAAGAAAACCAGAATAAAATAATGATAATAAATTTATAATAAAAAGGGGCTTGGGGGAAAAATGCCTATCTAAATGGGGGAATATTTAAGGCTTGCAAAAAATCGACTTTCTTAAATTCAAGCAGATTTTTCGCAAGAATTCCCCCATACCCCCTATTATTCCCTCATTATAAAAAGGAGTAATGATTATGAGTGTGATTAAAAGAGCAATTTCGGCTGATGGCTGTGTGGTTGCCTCAGCAATTGACAGCACGGAGATTGTAGCGAAAATTGAAGAATATCACAAGCCGTCCGCAGTTGTGACCGCTGGTTTGGGACGACTGGCAACGGCTGCGTCTCTCATGGGTTACGGTCAGAAAAATGACGGAGACCAATTGACATTACGCATTGATGGAGATGGTCAAATTGGTTCTATGTATGCTGTGGCGGATAACTGGGGAAATGTCAAATGCTGTGCAGATAATTACATTGTGGAAATCCCCCTCAATGCAAAGGGGAAGCTTGATGTTGGTGGAGCTGTCGGGAATGGCACGCTTTCAGTCATCAAGGATTTAGACTTGAAAGAGCCGTATGTTGGGACAATTCCGCTTGTATCGGGTGAGATTGCCGAGGACATTGCCACCTACTACGCAGACAGTGAACAAATTCCGACTGTGTTAAGTTTGGGGGTATTGGTTGCACCGGATTTGACGGTACAATGTGCAGGGGGCTTTCTGATTCAATTACTGCCCTTTGCGGATGAAAACTGCATTCCGATTCTGGAAAAGAATGTTGCTGGAATGCCTTCCGTCACGGAGATGCTTTCACAGGGCTTGACGGCGGAACAGATTGTGTTGAGATGTCTTGACGGTTTAGAGCCGAATTTATTGGATGAAGCCAAAGCAAGCTATCATTGTGACTGTAGTCGGGAACGTACTGCGAGGGTATTGATTAGCATTGGCAAGGACGAACTGCACAAACTCGCTGATGGTGGGGAAGATATTGAGGTCTGCTGTCACTTCTGCAACAAGAAATATATTTTCACACCTGCCGAAATTCTGGGGTTGATTCAGGAGTAAAAATTAAAAGGGGTATTTGTCCCCATTGAAATAAGGGGGTATGGGGGAATTCTTGTGAAAAATTGGCTCGAATTTAAGAGAGTTAATTTTTTGCAAGCCTTACAAATTCCCCCATTGAAATAGAGGTGATTTATTATGGTAGGAATAGGCCTTCTGGCGAAACTCGCTGCCCGAACGGCGGAACTCGCTGTGAAGCAAGCACAACAGGAACAACAAAAATCAGCCACCAAAATGGAATCTACCAACGAATACCGCATTGATGATAATGCAACTTTGGGGCGGTATTGGGGGACGAATTCTGAAAAATTCACTGTTCCGCAAGGCATCCAGAAATTGGGTTCATTCTCTTTTGACGGACACAAAGAACTGACGGAAATTGAAATTCCTCCAAGTGTTAAGGAAATCGGGTATCATGCATTTTATGATTGTTCGAAACTGACGAAAATCAAGGTTTCGCCATTCAATCCGTATCTTTGTGATGTTGACGGCATTTTATACGATAAACTGCGACAAACGTTGATTTGTTGTCCTCCGGCACGAACCAGCATTCACATTCCGGCGACTGTCACGAATATCGAATATGAAAACGCTTTTGCAACCTGTCACAATTTGATGGATATTTCTATTGACAGGGGGAACAAAAAATATACCCTCGTCAATGGGGTTCTGTATGAACACAATGCACTTTCTTTAATGAAATTAGTCCGCTGTCCGGCGGACAGGCTGACACTTGACATTCCCGACAGCATTACAGAAATCTGCAATCATGCATTTGAGGACTGCAAAAGTTTGATGGAAATTGACATTCCCTCGAAAGTCAAGAAAATCGGGGGCTATGCCTTCAAGAACTGCCACAATCTGGAAAGAGTCAAATTTCCGGAAAGTCTGAATAGTATCGGGGATTCTGGTTTTCGTGTCTGCAAAAGTTTGAAAGAAGTCATCCTGCCATATGGGACAGGTACGATTATTGCAGGCACATTTAATAATTGTTCCAGTCTGGAAACGCTCAGGGCTACAGCATTTACTTTTTCTCAATATATAGCCAATTATTAAAATAAAGAAATTTGTGGCTAAAAATAGTGATAATTGAAGTGAATATTCAGCACAGACTAAAAAAGA
>Ga0326511_10001314_pt1 | contig 20756 bp, 36 predicted proteins | sample 0_2496_0518_D_FD_203701 | JGI IMG/M metagenome (GOLD analysis project Ga0326511, IMG submission 203701) | Bovine rumen microbial communities from UC Davis, California, United States - 0_2496_0518 | ecosystem: Host-associated > Mammals > Digestive system > Stomach > Rumen | place: USA... | reverse complement strand
CGGAGCCAAGAGATGCACGCTCCTGTCTTGGTGGTGTGAGTGGCTCTATCCTGGATGTGTTCGGCGGTGGCGAATATGAGTTTGACATGTTCAACGTGAAGCTTTGGCAAAACCGAGGACAGGACAGAGGATTTCAGATTCGATATGGAAAAAACCTGACGGACATCAAACAGGAAGAGAGCATTGAAAACACAATCACCGGAATTTGTCCGTATTATAAAAACGAATCAACAACGGTGACTTTGCCGGAAAAAGTAATTGAAACGGAAGCAGCCGCAAACTTTCCATATCCGAGAACAGTTCCGGTGGATTTATCATCCGAGTTTGAAAACAGCGTCCCAACCGAGGCACAGTTAAGAAGCGCAGCAAATGCCTATATTGCTTCACATTCTATCGGAGTTCCAAAAGTATCACTGGACGTTTCGTTTGTAAACCTGGCAGACATGGTAGGCTATGAAGATATAGCGATTTTGGAAGACATCCGCTTATGCGATACAGTGACAGTCATTTTTGAAAAACTTGGAGTCAATGCATCCGCAAAGGTAATCTCAACCGAGTGGGATGTATTAAAAGATAAATTTAACAAGATCGGCTTGGGTTCATCCTCAAATTCACTTGCAAATAAAATTGCAGACATGGAAAAAACGCAAGAGCAATCAGCTTCGTTCTTGGATGAAGCAATCGCAAGAGCGACAAACCTGATCACAGGCGAGAGCGGTGGTTATGTAGTAATGCATACCAACGAAGAAGGAAAGCCTTATGAAATCCTCATCATGGACAACGAGGACATCGAGCAGGCGGTCAACGTTTGGAGATGGAATAAAAACGGATGGGGATATTCCTCCACCGGCTACAATGGAACCTATGAGCTTGCAGCCACAATCGACGGAGGAATTGTTGCAAACTTCATCAAAGCCGGAACCATTACCGGAATCGAGTTCAACAATGGAAACGGAACTTTTTATGTGGACTCCGCAGGAAATTTGACAGCCACATCAGCAACAATTAAGGGAACTATAACCGGATCGCAAATTAACGGTTCAACAATAACCTCTGTGAACGGAAGTGATAAAACGACAATAAGCAGTGGAATTGTAAGAAATGAAAACACCGGTCTTTCCTGGAGAGCTGAACTCTCAAACGCTCAACTTTCCATTGGTTCTGTAAGCGGAAACACATTTTCCATCAAGTCGTGGTTAGGAATGAATGGCGGATGGTGTGGATATACATTTGGAGTCTCTAGTTCGATGAGTGTCGGCGGAGATTTGTCTGTTTCCGGTACAAAAAACAGAAAAGTCAATACAGAAGACTATGGAGAGCGATTGCTTTATTGCCAAGAATCAGCAAGTCCGATTTTCACAGATATTGGCGAAGGCCAAACCGATGAAGACGGAATCTGTGAAGTGTGGCTAGATGATATCTTTGGAGAAACTATCGATGAATCCGTTGAATATCAAATCTTCCTTCAAAAGTACGGACAAGGAGATTTGTGGATTGAAGAACGAACTCCTTATATGTTCAAAGCGAAAGGCACACCAAGCACTTCCTTTGGGTGGGAAGTAAAAGCAATCCAAAGAGATTATGACACAAGACGCCTGGAAGAATATGAAGGACTCCCGGAAAGGGAAGAAGATATTTTAAACGAACTCTTAAATGATATCGAGAAAGGAGAGGACAATGAAGAACATTAAGGGATTTGCAGTAAGCACCGACGGAACCATGAAGCGTCTCGCGGTTACGTATGATGTAATCGATGACGAAGGGAAAGTCACAAAAGCAAATGTTCGCGTCAATCGTCTTATTACAGACGACAACGCACTTGCAGCAGTAGATGAGATTTTAAACTATGCACAGTCTTTAATTGAGGAGTAATGCCATGACTTACACATTTGATTTAGATATGACACCGGGCGGTGTCCCACAGATGATTCGTTTGTCTCGATACGACAAAAACACACCAACGCTAAAATTTAACTTATGGGACGGCCCGACAGCCTATACCATCGAAGCAGGCTCAACCGTATTTATAAACGGTACAAAGCCGGACAACACAAGCTTCGAGTATTATTGCGAATATAGCGGTTCGGAAGTGACAGTAAATGTCACAGAGCAAATGACCGCAGTCGCAGGCAGAACCACTTGCGAAATTGTAGTCTACACAAACGGAGAACGAAAAGGCTCTGCAAACTTCTATTTGGATGTAGAACCGTCTGCACTTTCCGATGAAACAGTAATTTCGGAAACGGACATTCCGATTATCCAAAGAATCCCGGAAATCGTCGCAGAAGTGGAAGCTGCCAAATATCTTGCGCAGCAGTGGGCAGTTGGTAGCGGAAGCGGACAGGATATCCCAAGCGACACCAACAATGCATATTATTGGGCAATGCAGGCAGCATCTTATGCTGGCGGAGGATTGAAACCGGAAATCGTGCAGTCTTTACCAACAACCGACATTTCCACATCAACTTTGTACTTTGTGCCATCGCAGAGCCATACATCATCAAACATTTATGATGAATACATCAACACAGATGGAACGAGCCAGGGTTGGGAACTAATCGGAACAACCGCAATCGATATGAGCGAATATTACACCTCAACGGAGGTGGATACGCTGCTTGCGGACAAGCAAGATAAAACCGACAACAACTTGGAAACAACCTCTAAACAGATTGTCGGAGCGATTAACGAAGTAAACGGAAAAATCGCAGCAAATAACATTACAATTAACCGCTGGCTCCGTCCGGACTTCACAAATAAGAAAGGCCTAATCATTAAGGCTGGCGCAAAGTTCAAATTACAGAATGGAAATATGAAGGTATATGCAGCCGACACAACAGTGGATTTATCGGAAGAAACACTCACAGCTGGAAAAGATTACTTTGTATTTTGCGACAATGACGGAACAATCTCCGTTTCACAGTCAGCAACACCGGAAGCAACGCAGGTAAAAATCGGAAGATTCCACACCTTATGCGCAAACGTCGGAACAATCAATATGATTGCACCGACAAATCAGACCGCATCCGGTGGCGATTACTTGGTAAAGCCTTATTCCGAAGAGGAAGATCCGGATTTTTACGCATTCTATAACAAGACCGTTTCTGCAGTCTCAACCGGAGCATATTACAACGTGGCAACCATGCCACATCCGTTAAGCGGATATGAAGCTGGAGATATTCTTCCGGAATCCATTTTCTGTTTGGATTTTCATCCGGAGACGATGTTTGAAGATGCGATGGTTTACGATAAAGCAACCGACAAAGCGATTGATGTATATTTGCAGTCCGGTACCGGACTTGCTACACGCTCCGCATACGGTGCGGTTCACACAGTATCGCGTCAGCAACCAAACCATTTATCAGACATGCTTATTGTAGGAAAGGAACTCCTTACCGATACAGAATTTACTTCTGCATCCATGGGTTCCAATCAGGCAACAAACATCTACGGTTCCGCAGATGCAAGCACCGTTGGAGGCCACTCCGATACAGCCGGACGTCGCATGATTTCCGCTATCGGATGCGAGGAAATGTGCGGATATTTGTGGCAGTGGTTAAAAGACTTGGTAACAGTTTCCTCCGCAACTGCATGGGCAAATACAGACGGACAAGGCTCGTTCGGTCAAGAGTATTGGACGCCACATGCGCTGCTCGCCGGAGGCGTTTGGGCCGATGGAGCGAATTGCGGTTCGCGCAGTCGGCATTCGGCTTCTGTTCGTTCGCTCGTCCATGCGGATATCGGTGGTCGCGGTTCGAGCCGAGTAAGACGAGGTGCGTAAAAAATGAAAAAATTCAGCGATTTCAAACTAGCAAAGAAAACGTTGGACGGAGACAAAACGTCCATCGACGACATCATCGGAAAAACAATCGTTGTATTGGATTATAAAATCGCACCAAGTAAGCAAAAATCAAACACGGAATATGCGACAATACAATTTTATTTTGCAAACGATGCAAACAAAGAAAAGAAGGTGCTTTTTACAGGCTCGGAAGTTTTAAAAGAGCAGCTGGAGCAAATCAGCGAATCAGAAGAGTTCGAGCCTTTTGAGGCAACCATCAAGCAGATTCACAATTATTACTCATTCACTTGAGATAATAATACGTTATAGGACTTATGCGCTGATCGCCGGAGGCAATTGGGACAATGGAGCGAATTGCGGTTCGCGCAGTCGGAATTCGAATAATGTTCGTTCGAACGTCAATGCGAATATCGGTGGTCGCGGTTCGATACGAGAGAAGAAAAGAGCTTACTCCAAGTAATGAGGTTCGGCTTACTCTCGGCTGGTTCTATAACGGTGGCGAAAGCCTAAACACAAAAAGGAGTTGTGGCGGTTGTGGTAGGAAACGAAGCATCCGTCACAAAAAATTTTTAGACTAGATTATGAAGACTTGCAAAAATTTATGGGAAAAATTCACATCAGAGGAGAATTTCAGACTCGCATACAAAAACGCAATCAAAAACAAGAGCAATCAAGAGCAAATCATTCGATTTAAGAAAAACGAAGAAGAGAATCTAAAAGCGGTGCGACAGCTCGTAATCGATGGAAAGTTTCACACTTCCAATTATAAAGAAAAGAAAATATTTGAGCCAAAAGAACGGATCATCTACAAGCTGCCATTTTGTCCGGATAGAATTGTCCAGCACGCGGTAATGAATATACTGAATCCAATTTTCACGAATCGATTTATAGAAAACTCGTATGCTTGCATTGAGGGAAGAGGACAGCTAAAGGCAAGTATAAAATGCGCGGAGTATGTTAGAAGATATGATTACTGCCTAAAATGTGATATCCGAAAGTTTTATCCATCGATAAATCAAAAGATTTTATCAGAAAAACTACACCGGATTATAAAAGACGAAAAGTTCATGGAACTGATTGATGACATCATTTTTAGCTTCGAAGGCGGTTACAACTGCCCGATAGGAAACTACTGTTCCCAGTGGTTTGGAAACTTTTATCTCACAGAATTAGACAACTATGTGCTGCATGAATTAAAACCGGGAGGATATGAAAGATACTGCGACGACTTTATGCTGTTTGATAACGACAAAAAGCACTTACGCGAATGCAAAGAAAAAATCGAAGTGTTTATAAATGAACACCTGGAACTGAAATATTCCAAAGCAGATCTGTTTCATGTGAAGCAGGGAGTGGATTTTGTAGGGTATCGCCATTTCCGGAAATTCATATTAGTTAGAAAACGAACCGCAAAGCGGTTAAAACATAGATGCAAAGAAATTGAAGAAAACATAGACACGATTGATTTAAAGAAAGCGGAAAGCCAACTCGCCAGCGCGAGAGGCTTGACAAAACATGCCTGCTCATACCATTTAAGACAGAAAATCAAGCTAGAAGAACTTACAAAGGAGGTCAAGGAGAGAAAAAATGAAAAAGCCGAGAATAAAAGATGATTAAAAAACTACTGGAAGTGCAGGAGCAGCAAAGGTACATCATAAAAAAGCAGGCAAATATAATTGATTCCATGTTTGTTCTCCTGTGTAATTACGTATCAATGGAAGAAATCGAGCCACTGCTAAATAACGTAAAAGAAGTGGCAGAAAGAGAGGACACATGAAATCAAACATACTATGCGCAATTGTAGGATTAGTAGGAGGAGCGGTGGCTCACTTATTTGGAGAATATGACATGATTTTCGAGGCACTAATTGTACTTATGGCTTGCGACTACATCAGTGGACTGATCGTGGCCGGAGTGTTTAAAAAGAGCAACAAAACAAAAAGCGGAGGCTTAAATTCCAAAGCCGGATTCAAGGGCCTTTGCAGAAAACTCATGACATTGGTATTTGTAGTCGTGGCGCACTACATCGATGTGGTGCTTGGAATAGACTACGTGAGAAACGCAGTAATAATTGGATTCTGCGCAAACGAATGTATTTCAATCGTGGAGAATGCAGGAATCATGGGACTTCCGCTTCCAACAGCAGTAATTAACGGAGTGGAACTATTAAAACAGAAATCAGAGGAGGATAAAAATGGTCATTAACGTACATGCTGGCCACAATCCGGATGGTAAAACTGGATGTGGAGCAATTGGATTGATTAAGGAATCAACAGAAGCAAGAACAGTTAAAAACGAAGTGATTCGTCAGCTTCAGCTGTTAGGACATACGGTTTACGACTGCACCTGCGATAATGGAAAGAACCAAGCAGATGTCCTTTCCAAGATTGTGGCAAAGTGCAACGCACACACCGTTGATCTTGATGTATCCATTCATTTTAATTCCGGAGCGAATGACAAGGTCGGAAATGGAAAATCAACCGGAACAGAGACTTATATTTGCAATTCGTCTTCTAAAGCATCCGGCAAAGCAAAAGCAATTGCAGACGCAATCGCAAACCTCGGATTCAAAAACAGAGGAGTGAAAACAAATTCTTCCTTATATGTATTAAGGAAGACAAAAGCTCCTGCTGTTCTGATCGAGTGCTGCTTTGTGGATGATGCAGACGACGTAAAGCTATATGATGCATACGCGATGGCAAGCGCAATCGTTTATGGCATTACTGGCGAAAAGTATGAACAGCCGACAGTCACAACAGATACAGAGGCAGAGGCAAAGGATGCAGAAACCGCGCAAGGAAACGCGAGCGATGTATATCGCGTCCAGGTTGGAGCATTCAAAAACAAAGAGAATGCAGAAAACCTTGTGAAAAAGTTAAAAGCAGCCGGATTTACTGCTTACGTGACAAAATAGGAATAACGGAAGGGTTGTCGGGTTGACGGTCCATTCGCTATTCCCATATAACCTCTCCTTTGGAGGGACAGCTTCGGCTGTCCCTCTTTTTTATTATATATAGAAGAAACTCCACAAAATTATCCACAATGTATTAACAAGGTTGAAACCATGCCACAGAAGTGTGGATAAAATCACTGTATTAAAGAAAAACAGTGATTTCTTTAGTATAGCAAGTTACAGGCAAGTAATAAGCAAGTGAAATTTTATATACGTAAGTAATCTGCAAAAACTACTTACGTATATTTTAAAACTTCCACTGGATTTCCAAATCATGATCCGGAAGAAGTGTGATGCGTTCAATCATAGAAGATAAAAACTCACGCTGCGTCATAAGGTCAGACTGTTTCATCTTTGCGAGTTTGCCTTTCATTTTCTGAAAGTCGGATGCAGTTGTTTTCTTTGGCAAAGAGGAAAGCACATCGATTTGCTCCAGGAGTTCTTCCTTTTTCTGATTCAATGCTTCCATACGTTTGGAAAGTACATCTTGAGGCATATCATCCAGCAAATATAAATCCATAAGCTTTTCCATTTGTCGCTCCGTCTTTTTTAACTCATTTTGCGCCGGCGCAAGTCGGTCGGGTTCGAAGGTTTGAATCTCTTCATATTCCAACTCTTCTAAAACATTCCACACCGCATCTTCCAAATCTTTCATGCGCCATATTTTATTGGGACATTTCTCGGCCTTTTTCATTCGTCCATGAGACATTCGAGTGTAACACTCATAATAATCATATCTGCGCCCATTCTTTTTAATTCCGTGGTAGCAGACACGTGAACCACAGGAGCAATACAAAAAGCCGGTGAGCAAATGCTTGGACTTCATGGAAGGCTTTTCTCGCGTTTGCACAAATTCCTGCACACGGTCAAAGAGTTCTTTATCAATCAAAGGCTCATGATTGGAAGGATACACTTTGCCACCATACCGTTGCATTCCAATATAAATCGGATTTGTAAGAATGGTTTTTACAACATAGGCACCGGAAAGCGGAAAACCCATCCGTCCAACTTCTTCACAGATGTGATTCATGGTGTGGCCTTTGTCAGCGAGAGAGAACATTATCTTTACAAATGGAGCGGATGCCTCGTCGATTTCCAAACGACCAGAGCCACCTTTGGATTTGGGCGAGTATCGGTACCCGGTAGGAACACCGGAGCCACCACGCCATTTTCCTTTTTCTGCTGCAGCAAGTCGGCCCATAGTCATTCGTTCGTTGATTTGCTGACGTTCCAACTCCGCAAACGCTCCCATAATGGAAAGCATTAACTTTCCAACCGGAGTCGTTGTATCAAAATTCTCCGTGATGGAATTAAAATCCACGTTGTTTTTCAAGAAAACATCTTCGATCAAATAAAGGATGTCTCTTTGGTTACGAGAGAGTCGGTCCAGCTTATATACCAAAACCAAATCATAACGAGAAATATTTCGAAGTAGTTTCTGCAGAGCCGGACGCTCCATATTACTTCCGGAGTGGCCAGGATCAATAAAGAAGTCATAATCATTCCAATCGCGCGACTCACAATATGCCTGGAGACGCCTCTTTTGCTCCGGAACGGAATTGCCTTTCTCAAATTGCACCGCAGTGGAAACGCGGATATATAATGCGACTTTCATGAATAACTCCTTTCCGTGGTATAATGTATGGACAATGTAGCATGCGGTTCATCAAGACAATCATACTCCACCATATTACGTTCACTTTCATCATCAAACTCGCAATCATAATCCGGATTTCGCACGATTTCCGCATAATGGCCAAAAGATACATCCAAGGAAAGCCAAGAATCCGGATGTTCAGAAATAATCAGCTCATACTTTTCAAGATTCTTTGGCAAAAGATGAGCAAACGGATTCCCATTCACAAGAACATCCTTACCGGACACAGAAATGATGGCAGCATCAAAGGAATAAATATTCCGAAAGATTTTATCTCCACGTTCAAAAAACATAACATTCTCACGGTCAATATTTTCCTCACCAACCAAAAACGGTGTGATAGCATCAGCAGAAACGTCAGAAATAGGAATGTGTTCCACAAAGTTAAAGTTGCGAACAATAGGTCCAGCAGTATTATTAGCTTCGCGTTCCGTGCGACGTTTTTCTTGATGATCCTTGAGAATGTTTTTGGATATTTCGCTAGAGCTTATACAATAAGCAACGATTTTTTTTCGAAATAAAATAATCAAAACACCTGCAAGGATTCCAATCAAAGCAGCAGGAGATAATATTAAAAGAACAAAAGACATTAGAATCAAAACAATTCCAAATATAAGAAACAAAATATTCATAACAAATACTCCTTATAAATCTTCCTTCTTAACATCTTCCAAGCGACTTACATCATATAAAGCCTTTGCATAAGCAAGAATCCTCGACTGTACTGATTCAGGCGAACTGCGATAGATTTCAATAAGTTCAATCTGATTTGGAGAGATTTTATCTTTTTTCGACTCTATCAAATCAGACTTCTGAATGCCAAAGTAATTGGCCAACATTTCGATTTTATCAATGCGCGGATAAATATCGCCATTTTTCCAACGTGAAAATGCAGATGGAGTAAACCCAAGCGCATCACATATTTCTTGAGCAGTAACGCCACGATTCTCCATTATTTCTGATAAATTATGAGCAAATACATCTTTATTACCAAAATCTGACATATTTTAAACACCTCCTTTGCATACATTTTAAATCAAAATAAAATACTTTTAAAATATTTTTTAATTAAATTCAAAAAAATAACAATAAAGTGGTTGACATTTGAATTAAAATAAATTAACATTCGAGTTGTGATTGAGTTAAACTCAAATCAAAATGAAGAAAGGAATATGCGTATGGCAGTATCATTAAAGGCACATAGAGTCAATCTAAACATGACGCTGAAAGAGGCAGCAGACAAATTGGGAGTGACAATTCAAACATTATCAAGCTGGGAAAATGGTAAGACGTATCCGGACGTGCTTCAAATAAAGAAAATTGAAAAAGAATATGGAATTGGATACGATGACATTATTTTTTTAACCAACAATTGAGTTTAACTCAATCGTAATAAGGAACCAGTTGAATTAAAAGGAAGGAGTGCGTATGAAGTATCAAGTAATAGCAATTATTGATGGCATAGCAGAAGAAAACGAAACAGAAACCGGACGAGGATTGGTTCTTTTGAACCACATCATCCTTGCGGAAAAGAAAACAGATCCAACGGTGGAGTTGAAATCAAATTACAACCCACGGGAAGAGGTCAGAGAGATTGTCATTGCCATTGTAGAAAGGAGCCAGGATGAATATCAGCCACTTGAGGAAGGACGGAAGCAAAGTGCAATCGATGAAGGGAGTCAAAGCTCCGATGACAGCAAACAAAATTCTGTCAAAGGAAACCTTCGGAGAGGTTCTAAAAAGGGAGGAAAGAAAAATTGAAAAGACTAATGCCAATTGCGGTCCTGTTGCTGGTAATTAGTTTACCGGTAAAGGCCGGAGCAAATGACACATGGATTCCGGAAAGTCAGATCAAGCTTTGTGAAGAGCTTGGGGGGGAGTACGGAATACAACCGGAACTATTGGAGGCTTTAATCGAAAGAGAATCCTCCGGACAGATGACAGCGACCAACGGAAGCTGCTATGGAATTTGTCAAATCAATGGAGCGGTGTGGGGATATGACTACGACACAGAAGAGAAACAGATCCGGAAGGCTTGCGAAATGCTAATCGGCTTTGATTGCGAAGTTGACGAAGCCTTGGCACATTACAACGGACAAAAGAATCCGCATTATGACGGATATGTGGAAAAAATACTTACACGCAGCCACGAGCTGGAATTGATCCATTACGGAGAACCACAACTGTCGCTGGAGACAATAGACGGAACAGTAATTTTTTAATGTAGGAGGGAAAAGTTATCATGCGTAAACGCACAGCAACAAAAGAACAGGCAAAAGTAATCATTTCACAAGCGGAGTACATTCAAACCGGAATCGAGTTGAATCAGCTCCGCTATCAAAAGCAGATGGCAGTCGATTATGTCATCAATCACAGCGTAATCAATAGAGAGGTAATCGCCTCGATGTTAGGAATCCCATCATTCATGTTAAAAAAGAGCGAACAAAATGGACGCACTATATAACAAATACAAACAAGGGCAGGTTCAGTACATGCCTGCGAATTGGCAGCATTTAAGCGGTGTGCATTTCCTTGGACGAAAAGGAGATATTTGTTTCTTTGAAACAAAGCGACTTGTAGTAGATAAGGATGAGATACCGGATGCGATTCGATATGTGCATATCAAGGACCTTGCCTTTGATCGGGAAATGGAAGAAGCATCAAAAAGAATAAAGAAAAGGAGCTGCGCAAACAGCTCCAAATCCTAAAGTCCCATAAAAGGAATACTTAACCCATACATATTGTATCAAAGTATGCCTTTTATCGTCAAGAAGTTGGGGTGTGATGAACTTCTTCAACACAGTATTTACATATTAAAGTTAGGACCAAAGATTCATGGCATACATTCAAGCAACGTTTGAGTTTAACGATAGCAATGAGATAAACATCATGTTTGCAGGGAACTATGGAGCCAAAGGAGAGAAGAGGACTCCAAGGAGTAAAGCAACATCAATTCAGATCGAAAAGCAAAACCAAAGAAATAGAGAGAACCGTGTAAGGCGGTTAATCAATCAAAACTTCTCCACCGAGGATTACTGGGTAACACTCAAATATCCGGCCGGAACGAGAAAAGACGTGAAGGAGCTAAAAAAAGACTTCACAAAGTTCGCACGCAAAATGCGTTACAGATACAAAAAAGAGGAAAAGGATTTTAAATACATTTACCGGATGGAAGTCGGAAAAAACGGAGGACTTCACGTCCACTTATTATGCAACCGTATAGAGAATACGGATTTATATATAAAGCAGTGCTGGATTGGCCACGCGTGGATTACAACGCTCTATGAAGAAGGCGGTTATACAAAACTCGCAGAGTACATCGTAAAGAAACCGGATGAAGCTATAAAAGGGCAGCTGTCATTGTTTCCGGAAGAGGACAGAGCAGACCTGATCCATTATGGAATATCCAGGAACCTGGAAAAGCCGGTGCCAAAAGTCAAAGAGTATTCAAGACGGACGGTGCGTGGCATTTTAGAAAAAATCGAAAGTGGTGACTACATGAAGCTTGCGACACCGGGGTATTACATCGACAAGAACTCGATTCATACCGGAGTCAATCCATTTACAGGCGAGTCATATATTCATTACATCGAATACCGAATAAGGAGGGAAGGTTGGTGAAACACGTCAACATCTTTACGCAGTCGTCCGTAAAAGCACCGACACCGCAGAAAGGAAAAATCATATTTCTGTTGGAAAGCATATACAACGACCAACCATACACCAAACACTTTATCGAAGAGGTGGAAGGGAACTGGAACGAAACTTCGCTCGATGCGGTGCGCCTGGCTTTGCAAAAATTAAAAGAGCCGGCAGAGATAGTCATTTGGACCGACTGTCCATATATCGAATTAAACATTGAACGAGCCAAGGAATGGCGAAAAGAAAATTACGAACATAAAGGCGCAAAAAGAAAATACTTCGAGAAGTGGGAAGAAATCTTCACACTCTTGGAGGGCAGTACCTATAAAGTCACAACCGGTCAGAACGAATACACACACTGGCTGATTTCAGAATTGAAAAAATAGAAAGGAGCTTAACCCATGGCACTATTTGAAAAATTTGGAGAAATGGACTCCGCAGAGGAATTTGTAAAGGCAGCAGAAGGCCTGATCAACGAAGGAGACAAAGATTCCCTTTTGATTTTGGCACAAGAAAACGGATTCGATGAAGAAGACGTGGAAGACTGGCTGGACTTTGGATGTGAAATTTCAATCACAGAGGCAGCAGTTGGCAAATTGAAAGTCGAAGAGAAAGAGCTTGCCCTTCCGACAGACATCCTGATCCACGACTGGGTGGACTACGTTCGAAAAATGAGCCTTGAGGATGTAAATATTGCAAAAGCGGTTAGAACCAAAGAAAAGAACCTTGCAGATTGTATTGGAAAAATCATGCAAAGAGCATTTGAAAACCAATGGGCGGTACCGGCAAACATCACGGAGAAAACAAAGACATCCGCAAGAGTCACCTTCGGGATTCCGTCAGAGATTGCCACAAGAAAGATTATTCGTGAATACTACGGAGGCAAAGCATGAAAAAGGCGGAGTTATTAAAAAACAAGACTCCGGGAAAGCCAACCAGAGAGAGAGTCGTTGGGAACTTGTTTCATGTGGAACGTGAACCTGTGTTGGAGCTTCGATGGTACCGGAGAAGATATGGCGGAATAAAAGAAATCGAACCGGAGCTGATTCGTCACTTTGTATGGCCGGGACACTGGGCAACCTTTAGAGATAACAGATGGACAACAGAAAAGCTGTGCGCCTGGTATTACTGCTCCGGTGGAGATGTAAATATCAGCGACAAGAAAATGACCAAGGGATTGGATACAGAAATTCAAACATTCCTTCAGGAAGTGGGAAGCAGCCAAAACAGAATCGAATGGTATGAAGAAAACATCGTAGAAGAAAAGCGAAGGGCAGCAGTTGAGAGAAAAGAAAAACGCATTACAAAATATGCAAAAGAACACACGCCACCGTTGCCAAAGGGATTTATAGCCTGGGCAAAGGAACATGCACTGAAAAGCAAGACAGCTTATGTGTATTTGTTGCAAGCAACAGACACCGGGATTATTGACCGAAGATTCACGATTCATTCAATAGACAGAAGTGTTGTAGAAGAAACGAGTCGTGGATGGAGCTATGCTCCAGGAATATGTTGGGACCGTTGGTGTTATGGAGTTTATTGGGACAGATATGGAAAGGACCAAAGATTTTCGGATAAAAAACAAAAAAACGCTCCTGCGGACAAATTGGGAATCCTATATCCAAAGAACTTGGATGAAATCAACATGGTTTCCAAATCGGCCTTGATTGCATTAAAAACAGAAGCCGAGAAGTTGGAGCCAATCAACTTTGGAATGTTGTACGAGAAGATTCAACGAGACGATCGGGCAGAGCGAATCGTAAAAAGCGGATACAAAGAACTCATCAAACTATGGAGACAAAACAAAATCCGTCTTGAAAATGTAAAGCCAACCGCAGGCATTCATGAAATGCTTGATGTGTCAAAAGGCAGATATCGACTGCTCCGAAAATGGAACGCAGACTTGGGCCTTATTGAAGCTGCGCAGATGTCGGATGAATACTTCCAGCCAATATTTACAGATAAGGACCTCGAAAAGCTCAAAAAGGTAAAGACCATCGCAAAGAAGAGACTAATTGCAAATATTGCAAAAGAAACGCATCTTCCGATTGGCCACATTATCAAGCTGGTGGGAGAAGAAGCGGAAGCAGATATTCGAAGATATTACGACTATTTGATGATGGCAAGACGCAGAGGCCAAGACTTAACGGATGAGATTGTATATCGAAACAAGCACTGGAGGGAACTTCACGACCGTTGGAACGCGGAAGACCGAAAGCTTCAGGCAAAGGATAGACGGAAGTGGGCAAACAAAACCTTCAGAAACATTCGAAAAGAGGCAGCAGCAAACGTAGAACACTTTGCTTGGAAAACAAATGGATACTTTATCACACCGGCCAAGAACGGAGGAGAAATAATTGACGAAGGAGCGGTGCAGCATCACTGCGTAGGATCCTCGGACACGTACTTGAAACGAATGGATGAGGGAAGAACATTTATCCTGTTCCTCCGAAAAACAGAAGATCCGGACACTCCGTACTACACCATCGAGGCAAAGTATGACGGAGAAATCCTCCAGTCCTATGGAGAGTATGACCGAAAGCCGGACGAAGAAGTAATAAACAGAGTGTTGGCAGAGTGGAAAAAAGAAATCAAAAAACGCACAAAGGAGAAAAGCGCATGAACGAATTGATTGAAAACGTAGAACCGGAAATCAAAGCTTATTCGGATTTAAAAAACGCAACTGATAAAGCCATGGCACAAGCAGTGGAAAACTTTGTCCTGATTGGATACCTGTTGAAAAAGGCAAAAGACGAACCGGAACTTTTAAGCGGTTCCGGATATGGCAACTACAAGGATTTTGCCAAGAGCGAATATGGCTTGGAAGAGTCACAGGTATCAAGATTCATATCGATAAACGAACGCTACGGAGACGGAGCGCAGCTTCTCCCACAGTATCGAGGATTTGGACAAAGTAAGCTGGCAGAGATGCTGACATTACCGGCAGCAGTTGTTGAGGAATTGCCAAAGGATATCAAGAGACAGGATATCCGAGACCTAAAGAAAGAAATCGCAGAAGAAAACAAAATCTCCGACTTGGAACTTCATGTAGAGCGTGCAGAGCATCCAAACGTGGATATTTGGCGCGAGTTCTTAAAAGACTGGATGCACAGAAACCCACAGAAGTATTTGGAAATCGACATCGATGACGAATACGAAACACTTCTAATGAACTGCGCATTGACCGCACGAGTTCCGGGCGAAGGAAAGTTCATAATGACAGAGAAAAACAGAGAGATCACATTGACGAACCTTCGAACCAGTGAAAAGCATATTCTGCTAAAAGAAGAGGTGGAAGACATCATTGACGAGATAAACAATTCGAACCTGTTCACAGTAGGAGCATGGCAGGAACTATTCGGAGAAGAATTTCCACGAATTGCGCCGGCGCAAGATAAAGAAAACAAGCCAAAGTCGGAAGAAAAAGAAAAAGAAATCACGGAAAACAAGGCATCAGAAGAACCGGAGACCGTGGCAGATAAAGAAAATAAGCCAATCGTGGAAAAAATCGAGCCAAAGGCAAAAGATATTCTCCCACCGGTAGAAGAGCCGACAGAGGAGGCTTCAAAGGCAGAAGAGCCAAAAGAAGAATCAGAACAGGCACCCAATGCACAAATCCCAGCGGCAGCAGAACAGGAAGAAGAAAACGAAACAACAGCCATGGAATTGTTTGGATACGTAAGAAACAACGTGAACCGCTTGGAAGGATTCTTAAATGCCGGAAGTGACGCAGAGGCAAAGAGAATCATTGACACCATTACGGAAGACTTGCAGGAGATCAGAAACAGACTATGAGAAGCATTGTGGAAAAAGAAACATGCTGCTTCTTATGCGCCGAAGTAGATAAGCGATACAACGGACAGAACCTGGAAGAGCATCACATCTTCTTCGGTACCGGAAAAAAGTGGTTGTCGGACGAGGATGGACTGATTGTCCATCTTTGCCCGGCACATCATAGAGAAGGACCGGCAGCAGTACACAAAAACCGCCTGGCAGATTTGTACGTCAAAGCAGTGGCGCAGGCCAAGTACGAAGAAACACATACGCGAGACGAATTTATTAGACGATACGGAAAAAGCTATTTGTAAGGGAGGAAAAAGAAATGGTTCCATTTTTAAAAACGTATGGCCCAAGGGAATATGGGATGTGGCTATTGGAGAAAAAACATAGAATGCGCGGAGGCTGGAAACGTAAATGAAAATATTTATAACTGTGCTGGTGCTGTGGGTAGTCATAGACGCCATTAAATGTATAAAGATCAGAAAAGAGCAAAGGAGGAATAAAGATGTTCATTAAAGGTTCAAAGCTGGATGCAGTATTAAAAAAGGCATACAAGGGCGCAGGAATCCATTTAGAACGCCAAGGAGACATCTTGGCTGTAGGAACTGCGTATATGTATCTCGAAGCAGATTTAGTAAACGCGACAAACGAGTTCAAAGCAATCATCACAAAGTATAACGGTGAGGTTCCTGATCCGGGATTTGTGGAGACGATTGCAGAAGATAAAGAGCAGGTCGCAATTCCGGGAACAATTTATAGAGGATTGTTCAAAGAGGATTTTGGTGAAAAGCAAGCAGTCAATGAAACAGACTTCACATACCAGGGTGATGCAGTTCTGCAGACACTCGAACGCGATGTGATGACAGTTCCTGGAAAAGAATGGGCAGTTTATGACGAGAGTCAAATGAATGATAAAGAAAGCTTTTTAGAAACAAGATGGAAAAAAGCAGGAGACATCATTGTTTTAAAAAGTAATCACATGGTGTTGGCGTACATTTACAAAAACCCGGATGACACGCTGGACCAGTTGTCCGAAGTGAGTCTCACATAAATTGAAAGTGTAAACACGAATCTTCCGGAGCTGGCCATTATTTATACCACGTTAAAAGCCGACTCCGGAGAAGGGAGGTACAAGCGGATGAAGATTGCAGCGGTAATTGTAATCATAATCATTCTGTTTGCCTTATTCACAGCGGATTATTAAGGGAGGGAACATGACAGCAAAGAAATACTTAAACCAGTTGATGTTGTGCAGAAACATTATCAACAACGACGCAAGAAGACTCGACGAATTAAGAGAGATGGCCATAGCGACAGGCTCCAAGGAACTGAAAGCCGATATGGTACAAACATCCGTAAAAAACGAAGGACTGGAAGCCACCGTTGGAGAATACGTCGACTTTGAACGCAAAATCATTGAGGAAATAAAGGAATACCAAAGACTCAAGGAAAAAATCCTCCAGGAGATATATCATTTGAATTCTGATGTGAAATATATAGAGCTTTTAATATATCGCTACAGTGTCGGCCAGAGATTCGAAGAAATCGCAATCAACATGGGTTATTCCTTTGACAGAGTAAGACACATGCACACCGAGGCATTAGATGCATTCGAGGCGCAGTATAAAGAAATGCTGGAGGCGATGCCATGTTAAAAGAGGACTGCGTAAATTATCACAAGATCGGAACGAAACGCCATGAGTGCAGAGCATTAAAGGAACTCGAATGCCAAAGCAAAGACAAGTGTCCGTTCTACAAGTCGAATAAAGAATACAAGCTGAAGTTTGACAAAGGGATGAACCAAATGATTCCGGAAAAGAGGTGGAGCATATCATAAGCGAAATAAAACCAATTGAGCCTTGCAAAGATTGCATACACTTTGGAACGGTATTCGAAGAGCACACCATGCCTGGACAAAGACCTCTCCTCGGATACGGATGCAGAAGAATTGCAAATGGAGAGATATGCAAGTTTGAACCATATCCTAAAACAGACATGGAAAAGGCAGCAGAGCAAGTGCAGGAAATCAGAGAGGAACTGGAAAGGAAAATGGAGCCACTGGTGAAATTCTTAAACGACAAGCTCCAAGAGGCAGCAGAACAAGTAAACAAAGCATACAAGAACGCAAGGAGGAAAAAGTGATAAATAAAAAACACGAATTAAAAATATTGCCCGAATTTTACGAAGAAGTAATATCCGGAAGAAAAAACTTTGAACTGCGAAAAGATGATAGAGGGTTCTGCGTAGGAGATCAAATTATCTTAAAAGAATTTAAGAATGGAGAATTTACAGGAAGAAGGGCGTCGCACACGATCAAATACATTTTGCGCAATTGTCCTGAATATGGCCTGCAGGATGGATACTGCATCATCGGATTTTAATGGCAGCAGGAGGAGGAGAATGACAAAAGAAGAAGCAATCAAACATTTAAAACTCATGCAAAGCGGTGCTAGAAATGCTATTAGGTTCACAAAGACCGACAAGGAAATAAGTGAAGAGAACAGAAAAGAGGATATAGAAATATACCAAGACCAATTAGAGGCATTAAATATGGCAACCAACGCAGTAGAAAACATTAAAGCTCTCGGAGAAGAACATCGAAAGTTCCGGGAAGGGATAACAGATGAGAAGGTATTGATTGGATACAATATGGCAATAGCCATTTGCAACAAGTATTTGGCAGAAAGTGAGGATATAGAATGAGTGAAATATCTGAAACTGAAATAAAATCCATGACTAAAGAACAGAATTATATTCGTGGATACAAAGATGGGAAGTCTGATGTTCTTGACAAGATAAGAGCCGAGATAGGCAAAAGCAAAACAGAACACGAAATGCAGTTAGCCGAAAGAGACATAAAAGGTAGATTGTTAGTAAGTCATATATATTGTGACATTGTTAGTATTATCGACAAGTACAAGGCAGAAAGTGAGGATAAGGAATGACAAGAGAAGAAGCAACAATTCAATCTTTACTAGGTCATATTGAAGCAATAGAGCAAGAGCCTTGCGAAGATGCGGTAAGCAGAGCAAATCTACTCAAGAAGTTTGAAGATAGGTTCATTGAATTGCAGAAAGTGCATCAGGCAGATATGCAATTAGGGGTTAATTGGTGTATCAACACATTAAAGGATATGCCGCCTGTAACACCTACACGCATTGAAACAGTAACAGAATTTGCCGACAGATGCAGAGAATGTGGAAGACAAAAGAAAGGGAAGTGGATAAAAAACTCTTGGGAAATATGTTACACCTGCACACGTTGTTGGAAAACAAATCCAAGCGGAACAAAATATCCTTATTGCCCTAACTGTGGTGCAGAAATGGAGAGCGAAGATGGCATATTGGATAAAAGTACACAATAGACCAAAAGGGCAGATATACAAATGCTCAAAGTGTCGTAAGGATTGTAATTGTATAGCCTATTTAGGCAAAGTAAGTTATTGCAATTACGAGTATTGCCCTCATTGTGCAGAGAAGATGGAAGGAGAGAGTAAATGACAGATATTGAAAAAGCCTTGAATGAATTAAAAGAAGCCTTAAAAACAGATAAAAGTTGGATTTGGTTTTTAGGTGGTTGTTGGCTTGGAATGGCATTAGGTGGTATTTGCGTTTACTTATTTGGGTAAGGGAAGAGAGGAATAATGGACGAGGAAGAAGAACGAAAAGAGCTTGAAGATTCTATCTGGGAAGAAATACTAAAACCTATATGTGATTGGTTAAATAAGATTTTGAAAGGAGAAGAATGATGAAACTTGAAGAAGCAAAAATGATATTCAGGAAATACTTCAAAGACGGACCAGGAAAAGATTTTGTGATGTCCGTAATGGACTCCATTGAAATTGCGCCGGCGCAAGAAACAAAAATCAACATAGAAGTTCCAAAGCTGACCGAAGAAGAAATAAAAGCAGAGGCATCAAAAAGTAAGATTCCACAGGCAGCAGTACACAAACCAAAGCAGGCACCAAAGAAGCCAAAGATTTGCAACAATTGCGGAAAGGAATATATACCAAACAGTGGAGTCCAAAAGATATGTCCGGACTGCAAGAAATTATTTGCAGACATAAAAGCAACAGCAAAGGAAATGGCAAGAGGATAAAGGCATGGGATATTATCAAATTAACGAAAACAATGGAGCATCAATCGTCGGAGGTTTAAAAGTAGAAATACACAATATGAGTTCGCCTGATCCGCTTCCTTTTCCGGTATGCCATTGGATAGTTTGCAAGGTCGTTGAAGGTGAGTTTTGGTACTATGGAAGATATGACAACATAGACAGAGCAAGAAAGGCCAAAAAGGAAATAAACGGAGTGATTTTCAAAGAGCCGGCAATCATGCTTGAATAAAAAGGCAGCAGTATAAAAAGTTAGCACACAATAGCACAAAAATATATGTTATTGTGATAAAGGAGAAATTCAAAGTGCAGACAAGCATTTGGATAACTTCATCCCACAATACATTTTTCAATCCACGTAAAGGCCAGTTCGCAGATGCAAATTGGCCTTTTGCATTGAATGAGCCGGTAAGTGGCCTTGTTAGCCCATTATGTTTCAAAACTCATCCCAATAGTGTAACCGGCTCATTGAATGGAGAACAGTATGAATGATGACTTTTACGGAAGCACAAAATGGAAACGCAAGCGCAAAGCAATCCTGAAGCGTGACAAATACCAATGCCAATTGTGCAAACGGTATGGACGCATCAAAGAAGCAACGATGGTCCACCACAAGATTGAAGTGGAGGATGATCCGAGCCTGGCCTTGGTAGATTCAAACCTTGTGAGCCTATGCAAGCAATGCCACGAAAAGATGCATCCGGAGAAAGCCTCAAAAGCATTAAGAATGAGAAAAACATACGGTGATCCGTATGGTGGTTGAGAAGGTACCCCCCACCTCACGCGTGTAAAAACCAAGCAGGCTCTAG
>Ga0326511_10001313_pt1 | contig 20772 bp, 26 predicted proteins | sample 0_2496_0518_D_FD_203701 | JGI IMG/M metagenome (GOLD analysis project Ga0326511, IMG submission 203701) | Bovine rumen microbial communities from UC Davis, California, United States - 0_2496_0518 | ecosystem: Host-associated > Mammals > Digestive system > Stomach > Rumen | place: USA... | reverse complement strand
GTCAATCGGGGCATTGCGGATTTGACGTCAAACAGAAAAAGACCGGTATTTTGCCGGTCTTTTTTATTGACACGAAATGCTCGGTATGGTATTATTTCTAACTGTAGACATTACAGGATGTCTTATTTCGGGTGCTTTGCACCCGTCCCCAACCGCACAGCGGGGTGTCAAAATCAGGGGTTCCTGTACCGAAGCTGGCGAGTAAACTACAGGGAGGTGTATTTACATGTACGCAATTATCAAAACCGGCGGCAAACAGTACAAAGTCGCAGAAGGCGATGTCATCATGGTTGAGAAACTCGAGGCCAACGAAGGCGACGAAGTCGTATTCGATCAGGTTCTGACGGTTGTCAACGACGGTGACGTCAAAGTCGGCAAACCGGTTGTCGAAGGCGCTAAAGTAACGGCAAAAGTTACGGCTCAGGGCAAAGATAAGAAGATCCTCGTATTCAAATACAAGGCTAAATCGAACTATCGCAAGCGTCAGGGTCATCGTCAGCCGTTCACGAAGGTTGCCATTGAAAAGATCGAAGCTTAATCGATGATTAAGATCCGTATTTTTTCAGCAGAAGACGGAACATTGACCGGGTTTTCGGTGACGGGCCACAGCGGCACGGCCGAACACGGTCACGATATTGTCTGTGCGGGGGTGTCTTCGGTGACACTCACGGCGGCTCTCGGGCTTGATGAGTACCTGCATCGCAAAGTTCATGTTGAAGAAGCGAGCGGAAAGCTCAAAGTCAGGCTTGAGGAACGACCGGACGAACGCACGGAAGCGATTCTCAGAACGATGCTGCTCGGTTTGCGCGCGATTGCCGCGCAGTATCCTGACGCAGTTCGTATCCTGCCATAACGGAGGTGAATCACATGATTCAGTTTGATCTTCAGCTCTTCGCACATAAAAAAGGTGTCAGCTCCACGCGTAACGGTCGTGACAGTGAGTCCAAGCGCCTCGGCGTTAAGGAGCATGCAGGCACGGTCGTAACGGCCGGCAGCATTCTCGTCCGCCAGCGCGGTACGCACTTCCATCCGGGCCACAACGTCGGCATCGGCAAAGATGACACGCTGTTTGCGAAAGTAGCCGGTAAGGTTGCTATCGAGCGCAAAGGCCGCTATCATCGCCAGATCAGCGTTTATACGGCTGAGGAAGCTATGTAATGAAACAGATGCCTGCGCCGTTCTTTCGGGGACGGGGCAGGTTTTCTTATATGGAAACGGCGTTAGGTTGCGTTGTAATGGATAAAAAGTCGGTATTGGAACGCAATGCCGGCTTTTTATGCATTACAACGGAAATTTTAACGAAACCCTTTTATTTTATCGCAAAGGAGGCATATTATGCAGTTTATCGATCGCACGAAAGTCATCGTCAAAGCCGGAAACGGCGGTCACGGCAAATCGGCGTTCCGTCGCGAGAAGTTCGTGCCGAAAGGCGGTCCTTCGGGCGGTGACGGCGGACGCGGCGGCGACATTATCTTTGTCGTTGACCCGAATATGAACACGCTGCTCGATTTCCGTTATCATCGGAAGTTTGAGGCAAAGAACGGCGAAAACGGTGACATCAAAAACCAGTACGGACGCAATGCCGACCCGTGTTATGTCCATGTACCGCCCGGAACGACGGTGACGGATGAAGAAACGGGGGAGCTCCTCGCGGATCTGACGGAGATCGGTCAGGAAGAAGTCATCTGCAGGGGCGGACGCGGCGGACGAGGCAACGCGAAGTTTGCCAACGCTGCGAACCGCGCCCCGACGTTTGCCGAGTTCGGCGAGCCGGGCGAAGCGCGCAACCTCATTCTCGAGCTCAAACTGCTCGCGGATGTCGGGCTCGTCGGTTATCCGAGTGTCGGCAAGTCCAGTCTTGTCGCGAGCTGCTCGGCGGCGCGTCCGGAGATTGCGGATTACCATTTTACGACGATTACGCCGGTACTCGGCGTTGTCAAAACGGACTACGAGAAAAGTTTCGTCATGGCCGATATTCCGGGCCTCATCGAAGGTGCGGCGGACGGCGTCGGCCTCGGACATGATTTCCTGCGTCACGTCGAGCGCACGAAGCTCATTTTGCACATGGTTGACGCGTCAGGTATCGAAGGACGCGATCCGGTTGACGATTATTATAAAATCAACGCCGAGCTCAAGAAATACAGCGAAAAGATCGCGCGCCGCACGCAGTTCCTCGTTGCGAACAAGATTGACCTGCCGGAGGCACAGGAAAATCTGCCGCGGTTGAAGGAACTCGCCGAAAAGGAAGGTATGCCGTTCTTTGCGATTTCCGCCGCAACGCGTCAGGGCGTCAAAGAACTCATCACCGCCGTCGGCACATGGCTTGACAATTACGTCGAGGAGCCGGAGGAAGAGGACGAAGTCAAAGTTTACGACGAGAACAAGGCTGACGAGGACAAACTAACCATCACGCGCAACGATGCCGGTGATTTCGTCGTCGCCAGCCCGTCGCTCCTGAAACTCGTCGCCATGACCAATTTCAACAATGACGAAGCCGTGCGCCGGTTCCAGTATATCTGGCGCATCAAAGGCATCGACGAGAAGCTTAAAGAACGCGGCATCCGTGAGGGAATGCTCGTTCATATCGGCGATATGACATTTGAATACCGCGAATAAGGAGGAACCCATTTGCTTAAAAATTCATTGACGGGAAAACAGAAAAGTTTCCTGCGTTCCAAAGGCATGACGATCGAACCGGTCGTTATGATCGGCAAGGAAAGCCTGACGCCGACGGTTGTACAGTCGGCCGCCGAGGCGATCAAAAAACGCGAACTCATCAAAGTTCGCGTGCTGCAGAACTGCATCGACGAGCCGAAAGATGTCATCACGATGCTCGCCGAGCGCACGGACTCGAATCTCGTTCAGGTCATCGGACGCAACGGACTGCTGTTTAAACGGAATTTTGACAAACCGAAAATTGAACTGCCGTAACTGTGTGCAGAGAAAGAGGGCACTATGACTACAGCAAGAGAGCAGCTGCGCGAAGCAAAGCGCATTGTCATCAAGGTCGGTACGAGTACACTCGCCTACGGCCCCGGAAAAATGAATCTGTACCGCATCGAGCATCTCATCCGTGAGATCGTTGACGCGGCGAATCAGGACAAGGAACTCATCCTCGTGTCATCGGGCGCAATCGCGGCGGGACTCGGACGCGTCGGGCTGAAGAAAAAGCCGGAAAGCATCCCGGACCGTCAGGCCGTTGCCGCTGTAGGACAGGGTGTCCTCATGCATATTTACGAAAAATTCTTCAGCGAATACGGACGTACGATGGCGCAGGTCCTGCTGACAAAAGAAAACGCCGTACGTCACAACCAGTATATGCATTCCCGTCAGGCGCTGCTCGCGATGCTCCGCATGGGCGTCATTCCGGTGGTCAACGAAAATGACGCCGTTGCCGTTGATGAGATCAAGATCGGTGACAATGACAATTTGTCCGCGATCGTCGCGGCGCTCGTTGACGCGGACGCACTCATTATCCTGTCGGATATTGATGGGCTCTATACAGCCAATCCGCAGACGCATCCGGAAGCGACGCTGATTCACGAAGTCAAAGAACTGACGCCGGAAGTCATCGCCCTCGCGGGCGGCGCGGGCAGTCAGATGGGGACAGGCGGAATGTTTACGAAACTGCAGGCGGCGCAGATTGCGCGTAATGCGGGCGTTACGATGGTTATCGCTCCGGGAGAACGCGACGGTGTCATTCGCAGCGTCCTCGCGGGCGAGGAAACGGGGACGGTATTTCCCGCAAAAGAATCCCATCTGCGCACGCGCAAGAGCTGGCTGGCTTTCGGACGCCGTCTTGCGGGCGAAATTACGGTTGACGCGGGATGCGTCAAAGCCGTCCTTGAGCGCGGGTCAAGTATTCTTGCGGCAGGTATTGTTGCGTGTGAAGGTGATTTTCCCGCCGGCAGTACGGTTCGAGTTTTGAGCGACAAAGATCAGCAGGAAATTGCCCGCGGCATCGCGAATTATGATGCAGAAACAGTCTGTCGGCTTATCGGCCACAAGACGGAAGAATTTCCTTCCCTTCTTCAGGGTGAGATTTACGACGAGGTCATCCACCGGGACAACATGGTCCTGATGATGTGATACGTCACGAGAGAGGAAGATCAACATGGATATACAGGCAGAAGTAACCCGCAGAGCTCAAGAGGCAAAAGCCGCATCGCGGAAACTGGGCATTTTATCGGCAACGGTCAAAAATCAGGCGCTCCTCGCCATGGCGGCGATGCTCGAAAACCGTCGTTCGCTGATCCTTGAAGCAAACCGTCAGGATCTCGAGGAGGCGCGCAACAAAGGACTGCGCCGTTCGTATCTCGACCGTCTGATGCTCGACGAAAACCGTATCGCCAAAATGGCAGACGGACTGCGTCAAACGGCGGCACTCCCGGATCCGATCGACCGCGGCGATTATTCGACGGTTCGCCCGAACGGGCTCGAAATCCGCCGTGTCCGCGTCCCGATCGGCGTTATCGGCATCATTTACGAAGCGCGTCCGAATGTTACGGCTGACGCGGCAGCGCTCTGCCTGAAATCCGGCAATGCCGTCATTCTGCGCGGCGGCTCGGAAGCAATCCGCTCCAATAAAGCGATCAGTTCGCTGCTCGCAAAAGCCGCTTACGAATCGGGGATCCCCGAGGGCGCACTGCAGTTTATTGACGTGACGGATCGCGAAGCCGTCAATGTCATGCTGCATTTAAACGGCCTGCTTGACGTCATCATCCCGCGCGGCGGCGCCGGACTCATTCAGCATGTCGTCAAAAACAGCTCCGTTCCGGTTATCGAAACGGGCACGGGGGTCTGCCATACGTTTGTTGACGCGACGGCTGACTTTGACATGGCCGTCAATATCGCGATCAACGCGAAGACGTCGCATCCGTCTGTCTGCAACGCAATGGAAACGCTGCTCGTTCACGAGTCCGTTGCCGCGGATTTCCTGCCGAAACTCACTGCCGCGATGGAGGCAAAAGGCGTCGAACTGCGCGGCTGCGAGAAGGCGCGTGCGATTTGCCCGTCCATGAAGGAAGCGACGGAAGAAGACTGGTCGACGGAATACGGTGATCTCATTCTTTCCGTCAAAGTCGTTGCGGACCTCGACGAGGCGATTGCCCATATTAACCGCTACAATACGGGCCATTCGGAGACGATTGTCACGAAGGACATTATCAGCGCACACCGGTTCCAGCGCGAAGTTGACGCGGCGGCCGTTTATGTCAACGCATCAACACGCTTTACGGACGGCAACGAATTCGGTTTCGGCGCCGAGATCGGTATCAGCACGCAGAAACTGCATGCGCGCGGACCGATGGGCCTTGAAGCATTAACGAGTATGAAATATCTCATTTACGGCGAAGGCCAGGTTCGTAAATGAACCGGCTGCGCGGTTATCTGCGTACATTACGCGCTTACGGCAGGACGCCGAAAGGCGCCTTTGACCGGCGCGATTATCTGCGGGCGGCGGGGATGATTCTGTTGACGTCAATCCTAGCCGCGGCAGTCGCCGTTGTTCTTTATGATTTGTTTTGACATGAACAGGAGGGGACCATGGCAAGGAAACGACGTATCGGTATTATGGGCGGGACATTTGACCCGATCCATCTCGGTCATCTTGTGACGGCGGAAGCCGTACGCTCGGAATTCGGTCTCGATGAGATCCTGTTCCTGCCGGCGGCCGATCCGCCGCATAAAAAAGGAAAAAAGGTCACGGATGCGTATCACCGACTCATCATGACGCATCTCGCGGTGGCGTCAAATCCGTATTTTACGGTGTCGCGCCTTGAAATGGAGCGTTCGGGACCGTCCTATACGGTTGACACGATGCGGGAACTGCAGCAGCGGTTCGGTGATGCAGCAGAGTTTTTTTTCATCACGGGTGCGGACGAAGTCAATGATCTGCCGGATTGGCATGAACCGGTTGAACTTCTGCGTGAGTCGCGGTTTATCGCGGCGACGCGTCAGGGGTGTAAACTCAACCGGGAACGCCTCGAGAAGACATTCGGCGATCTCGCAAGTGAGCGGATTTTCCGTCTTACAACACCGCAGCTGGAGATTTCGTCAACCGATATCCGTGAAAAAGTCCGCACGGGCGTGTCAATTCGCTATCTCGTGCCGCCGGCTGTTGCGGATTATATTGATAAAGAGGGTTTGTATCGATGAAACGGGACATGACATACGAAGAACGAAGAAATATCCTGAAAGCGAGCCTGAAACCGACCCGTTACGAGCATTCGCTCGGCGTCGCCGAAACGGCGGCGTTTCTCGCGGGACGTTTCGGCGTTGACGTTCAGCGCGCTCGTCTCGCGGGACTCTTGCACGATTGCGCACGTACCTACCGCAATGACGAACTCGTCGCCGAGGCGGAAAAGCGTCATATCGTCTTCGGACCGCTCGAACGCGCCATGCCGGTACTGCTTCATGCCTATATCGGCGCGGAACTCGTCCGGGAACAGTACGGCGTTGACGATGACGGTATATCGCAGGCGATTTGGCGTCATACGGTCGGCGGGGCCGGCATGACGCGGCTCGACAAGATTATCTGGTTTGCCGATATGATCGAACCGAACCGCGACTATCCCGGCGTCGAAAAACTGCGCCGCCTTGCACGGACGGCATCCCTTGACCGCATGGTTCTCGAGGGGCTCAGCGATTCGATCGCCTTTGTCGTTGCACAGAATCATCTCGTTCATCCCGATACGGTTCTCGCGCGCAATGAAATCTTGCTGCATCATGCCGGTGAAGACGAATTCCGGCAGAAAGGATAAGAAGCATGGCTGGGAAACGGGACAGCGTAACGCGAAACAACATCATACGTAAGCGGAAACAACGCGCCAGAAGACGGCGTCAGATTCTTTTTCGGCTGACCCTTTTCCTGCTGTTTACGGGCGCATTGCTCGTCGGCATCGTTTATGCCGGTTATCAGGCCGTTTCATGGAGTACGAGGGCGTATCAACAGGCTCAGGCCGATTATCAGGCCTATACCGAACGTCAGGAACGCGAAATCGGACCGCTCAACCCACAGTTTCAGGGATATACGAATATTCTCGTTATGGGCATCGACAACGGGGTCAGCGCGACGGGAGAACCGCAGGCCGATTCCGTCTTGCTTTTGAGTTTTGAAAATGACTCGGGGCGCGTGCGTTTCATCAATATTCCGCGTGACACATGGAGTGTCATCCCCGATGACGGCATGCAGATGCGCCTGAGTCAGGTTTACGCAGTCGGCGGTGCACCGATGATGGTTCGCACGGTCAATGACATGCTGGGCGTGTCCGTCCATCAGTACGTCGTCGTTGACATGGATACGTTCGCGGAGCTCATCGATGCGCTCGGCGGCATTGATATTTACGTCGAAAAAGATATGGATTACGAGGATCCCGAGGCCGGGCTGGCCATTCATTTGAAGCAGGGATATCAGCAATTGACGGGTGAGCAGGCGGAAGAGTACGTCCGTTACCGCAGCGAAGATCTCGGTGACGTCGGACGCGTTCAGCGTCAGCAGCGTTTTGTCAAAGCTGTTTATCAAAAACTGCTGCAGATGGATACGCTGCCGAAAGTGCCGATGATTGCCGCAATCATCCGAGAAAAGGTGAATACGAGCGCCGCGATTTACGATGCGGCGCATCTCGCCAATATTCTGCGCAAACTCAGCAGTGAACCGCCCGAGAGCGTCATCCTGCCGGGACATACGGCGCCGGATGACTTGACGATCTGGGTCCTCGACGATAATAAAGTACAGGAAACGATAAGCGAAATGTTCCCGGAAGCACAGAGTGCGTCCGGGGGAGAAGAGGGGGAGTCGAATTGACGATTGAAGAAATGAGCCTTGCCATCTGCAAAGCGGCAAGCGATAAAAAAGCACGGGATATTGTCACGATGGACATGCGCGGACTGATGTCCTCGACGGATTACTTCGTCATCTGCTCGGCCAATACGGCCACGCAGGTACGCGCCATTGCCGACAATATCGAAGAACAGCTCGCCGAAGCCGGGGTTGCTTACAGTCACCGCGAAGGTTACCGCGAGGGCGAATGGGTTCTCATGGATTACGGCGATGTCGTCGCGCATATTTTCATGCAGGAAGCGCGCGAATACTACGCACTCGAACGCCTTTGGGGCGATGCGAAACTGACGCCGTATGAAGACTGACACGAAGGGGAACCGCACGATGGAAGGAAAGAAACGGAAATACGGTCCGAGCACCGTGGCTGTCCTCAAAGTGGCCCGACTGGGCGAAATGGGAGCCTTTCTCGATGCAGAAACCGGCAACACCTCCGATGACATTCTGCTCCATAAAACGCAGCAGACGCATCCCGTGAATGTCGGCGACGAAGTCGAAGTCTTTCTCTATCTTGACCCGAAACGCCGTTTGACGGCCAGCATGCGCGTGCCGAAAATGAAGGAAGGCCAGATCGCGCGTCTTAAAGTCATCAATGTCTCGCGTGACGGAGCGTTTCTTGACGTCGGTGCCGAACGCGGCATTTTCCTGCCGTATGCCGGTATGCGCGGTCGTCCTCAGGTCGGCGAAGTCGTTTGGGCGAAACTCTATACGGATAAATCCGGACGTCTCGCCGTGACGATGGAAGTCGAAGACGAAATCCGCCGCGCTTCGCGTCCCGCAACGCAGGCGAAAGTCGGTGATATGGTAAGGGGTGAGATCTACAACTACACGGATAACGGTGCGTTTTTGTTCAGCAGGGAACGCTACATCGTCTTTATTGACAACAAGGAGATGAGGGAATCGGAGCGTCCGCGTGTCGGTGAAATTGTCACGGCGCGCGTGACGTATGTTCGTCCGGACGGGCGGCTTAACGCGTCGCTGCGTGAAGTCAAGGAAAAGGCGATCATCACGGATTCACAGCGCATCCTCGATCTGCTCAAAAGCAGGAAAGGACGTATGCCGTATAGTGACAAGACGTCACCGGAAGTCATCCGTGACAAATTCCAGATCAGTAAAGCCGCGTTCAAACGTGCTCTCGGGCATCTGATCCGCGAAGGACTGGTGCGCGAAGAAGAGGGTTGGACGTACCTCAAAGATTGATTGTGAGGTAAATTTTTGTGAGACAATACAGTAGAAAACGGTACGTGCCGCTTCTGTTTATTTTGTTGTTTTTGACGGTGCTCGTCATCGCCGGGTCGGGGTTCCTCGCCGTACGCCACGAGGAGCAGAAAACGGCACCGAAACAACAGGTCACGGTTTACACGACATTGCCGCAGGATGAAGCCGATCTGCTCGCCGCTGCTTATGAGCAGGAAAAAGGCGTGCGCATCGACTTTCGCGTTCTGCCGCCCGATAATATCCTGCAGTCCATGCAGACAGCCGGAACGGGTGAAGGCTCGCTCGTCCTCGCCGACCGAAATACACTGGACCGTGCGGCCGCGAAAGGGTTGCTCGCGTCCTATATTTCCGAATCGGGCGATCAGGTACCGGATGAATTGCGTCAAAAGGACGGATATTGGACGGGAGTCTGGTATGATCCCGTTGTCTTTTGCATCAATCAGGATTATTTAAAGACTTTACCGCGTATCCCCGATTCGTGGCAGAATCTGGCCAAGACGCAGAATATCCGTATCGGCGTCACGGATTTTTTGGCGGCTGACGCGGCGTCATCACTGTTTTTCGGTATGATTGCCGAGTTCGGCGAAGAGGAAACGTACGCGATCTGGCGTCAGATTCATCCGCAGGTGGCGCAGTATTCGCGTTATTTGTCCACGCCGGTGCGTCAGGCCGGGATGGGCGAAGTCGATCTCGCGATTGCCGTGGAAAGCGAGACCTTGCGTTATGTTAACGGCGGTTATCCGCTCAAGATCATTTATCCGGCTGACGGAACAGCGGCATTTGTCACGGGGACGGGATATCCCGTCAATGCGCCGAAACGCGAAGAGGAAGCCGCACGGGATTTTGCCGACTGGCTTTTGACGGATGAAGCGCAGCAGGCGCTCCAGCGAAATGACTACTATTTTATTCCGGCCAGCCCCGCGACACTTGCCTGGAAGTCCTTTGCCGGCAAGAACATCGTGTTCTTTACGAATCAGCCGAATTTCAGCGAAGAGCAAAAACACGCTTTCCTCGACCGTTGGGTTAAGGAAATCCGGTTTCAATAACGCATTTCTTACAGGAGGTACAACGTGAAAGCAGGATTTATCAGTCTCGGCTGTTCCAAAAATCTCGTCGATACCGAGAACATGCTGGGCATTTTAAAAGAGCATGGTATTGAAATCACGAACGATCCGGCCGAGGCCGATATTCTGATTGTCAATACGTGTGCTTTTATTCAGTCGGCTAAGGAAGAGTCGATCACGACGATTCTCAATATGGCCGAATATAAGGAAAGCGGCCGCTGCCGCAGTCTCATCGTCGCGGGCTGTCTCGGCCAGCGCTATAAGCAGGAACTTCTCGACGATATGCCGGAAGCGGACGCGATTATCGGCACGGGTTCATGGAGCCGCATCATGGAAGCCGTCGAGGAAACACTCAAAGGCAACCGCGTTGTCATCACCGGTGACGACCAAGTCCTTTATGACGAACATACACCGCGCATCCGGACGACGCCGGGATATACGGCTTATGTCAAAATCGCGGAAGGATGCGACAACCGTTGTGCTTTTTGCGCGATTCCGATGATTCGCGGCCGTTTCCGCAGCCGTACGATTGATGATATCCGCGACGAAGTCGAGAACTTGACGGAGCAGGGCGTCAAAGAAGTCATCCTCATCGCGCAGGACAGCACGAATTACGGACTCGACCTTTACGGACATCCGGCTCTTGCCGATCTGCTCCGCGAACTTTGCAAGATCGAGAAACTCAAATGGATTCGTACGCTTTACTGCTATCCGAAATTCTTTACGGACGAACTCATTGACGTTTACGCGAAAGAGCCGAAGATCTGCAAATACGTCGATCTGCCGCTCCAGCATGCGCATGATTCCGTTTTGCGTTCGATGCGCCGCCCCGATACGCAGGAACAGATGCGCGTTCTTTTGAAAAAACTGCGCGACCGCATCCCGGGCGTCACGATTCGTTCGACGTTCATCGTCGGTTTTCCGGGCGAAACGGATGCCCAGTATCAGACGCTGCGCAATTTCCTCGAAGAACAGCGCTTTGACCGTGTCGGCGTGTTCACGTATTCGCGCGAGGAAGATACGCCGGCGTATAACATGCCGAATCAGGTCCCGGAAGATATCATGCAGGAACGCTACCATGATCTTATGAGCCTCCAGAGCAAGATTTCCGAGGAAATTAACCACGGTCTTGAGGGCAAGGTCATTGACGTACTCGTCGAGGGACGCGACGAAGAACAGCCGAACATCGCCGTCGGACGTTCGTATCGTGACGCACCCGGTGTTGACGGTCAGATTTATATCGAAAATGACAAGACGAGCAAACCGGGAGACATGGTACGCGTACGCGTATTGCAGGGATTCACCTACGATGTCGTCGGTGAGCGCGTAGACGGAAACGAGGCATAATCATGGAAGCACGGGAAATTACGGCAGGAAAACTGCTTTTGGCGCAGGGGAAAACGATTGCCTGTGCCGAATCGTGTACGGGCGGATTATTGACGAGCCGTTTGACCGATATCGCGGGTTCGTCGGCCTATGTTATGGGATCCGTCGTTTCGTATACGAATGAAATCAAAGAGCGGCTTGTCGGTGTCAAACACGAGACGCTCGCCGCACACGGTGCCGTTTCGGAGGAAACGGCGCGTGAAATGGCCGAGGGAATCCGCCGCGCTATCCGCACGGATGTCGGTGTCGGGATCACGGGTATCGCGGGTCCGGGCGGCGGAACGGAGACAAAACCGGTCGGACTCGTTTATATCGCCGTTGCAACGGCTTCGGGGACGACGGTGACGCGCAATGTCTTTTCGGGCAGCCGCACGGAAAACAAGCGCAGCTCGACGGAAAAAGCGCTCGCGATGGTCATTGATGCGCTGCAGGAAAAGAACGCTTGACGAAGTCTTTCCGGCGCGGTATATTACGAGACAGGGAAAGAACATGGTTGACAATGCGGCGCGCGTTTCCGCGTCATGCGCAGCATTGACGTCAACGGGGTTCATACAGAACCGACGCGGAAGGAATGAAGGGTGATTTTTATGAAAAAAGCAATCCTCGCAGCAGCGATTCTCGGCGCGGCCGTGCTGACTGTCAATCCGTTTGCGGCACCGAATCCGGTATTCGCCGCTGAGCAGACGGCCACGGCCGAAGCAGCCGTACCGCAGTTGACGTATACGTATACGAGTAAAAATTACGGCTATACGATTCAGTGCCCGCAGAAACCGGTCGGCGTCATTCCGGCAAGCGAACTTTATCCGGATAAGAAGGGCGAAGTCCTCATTTTTGACAATGACGGCTACGATATCAAGAAAGCGTGGGTCATTATCACGGATGCGTTTGAGGAAAGCAAAGTGCCGGACCTCAATAAGCTCACGGAACCGGAAGCCGAAACGCTGTTGAAAGGCATCTTTGAAACGAACGCGTATGAAAGCATCATGACCGTCAACCTGACACCGACGAACCGCGGCATCTACGCCGTGACGGCAAAGACGGTTGACATTGACACGGACGGTGACGGCAAAGCCGACGTGACGGCGACGGCGGATACGCAGATGGCGATCACGTTTTTCCGCGGCGAAAAGGGCGGCCGTTACCAGATCATGCTCATTGACAACCCGAACCTGCTCGTACAGGATGTCGCCCTTTACCAGCGCGGCGTTGTCAGCTTTCAGGAAACGAAATAACAGTTTCTGACAAAAGGGGCTTATCAAACGTCCCGATATCGGTTATAATAAAATAAAGTGCAAAGGAGCACCGCGAAGGGTTTCTTTGCACTTTTTCTTTTTGCGAAAAGGAGTGAATGATCATGGCAATGATTGATTTTCCGGTCTTCAGCGAACTTGAGGCCAAACGCGACACGATTAACGGCAAATTTCACCGTCAGACGAAACCGCAGCTTTTGGAGCGCCTGCAACAGTTCGGGTTTCAGCCGCTCAGCGACGCCTATCCCGACCGCCTGATCCTGCGCGAGAAGAGCACGGGTAATGCGTATATCCTGAATTTCAGCCCGTATGCGATCTGCGTCTATTTCGAGCACATCCGCTCGGCCCAGAAAGTCAAAATCTGCGAGATCAGCAATTTCGCGCTCAATGCCTATACGATCATGAGCATTCTGATTCGTTCGATTGACAGCTGGCTGCAGTACGGTGTTGTCTATGACTATATTTCGGCGCAGAAATTCGAGTACGGTATCTGATTTCGCGTCAGGGCTGACGCTCGAAAAACGGCTGTGTCTGCAGATAGATTTCAAACGTACGCGGCCACGGATAGCTCGTGTCAAACGTCATGTGATGAACGCGCAGAGCGAGCGGCCCCTCCGGCGCGTCAAACCGGAACGGTTCGCGGAACGCGCGCGTTGCGGTAAATGACCGCATTTGACGTGTCATATCGCGTTGCAGCATACGGTTGGCCCAGCGGGCATTGTGCTCGAGGTCAAGATCCGCCGTATTGCGGTAGCCGTATTTTTTAAGTGTCGTATTGACACGGTCGATCGTATTTTTGAGATAGAAATAATCTTCGAGATACCGGTTCTCCGAAAATGTGATATTGGCGGCAGCGGAAGCTGCCGCTTCTTCGTTATTGCGGGCAATTCGGCGTGCGCCCAGGGCGAGCTCGGCCTGACTGACGGCCGTTCCGACGGCATTGCTCGCCGTATTCCAACCGGCGTAAGCCGTAAGGGCACTGAGCGGAATGCGGTTTTCGATGAGTAACGGGAGAAGCGTTTCCTGACTGACGAAACGGCGGCTGAGATCGACGAGGGCGATGTTTTGACCGTCATTTACGGCCTCGCGGATTTCCCGGACATTCGCGCTGCGGCGGCTCACGGTGTCCGTTTCGTTGTCACCGGCCGAAAGATAGAGGATCAAATCGGCATCTTCTGGCGTTGACGCGAGTTTGCCGCCGATCAGGGCGATCTTTTCCTGTGCCGTTCGTTCCGTCGAGACAGCCATGAACGGGAGTATCGCTTCACGCGTCGAAGGATGATTGTAAACGGGATAGACGGCGGGACGGAATCCCGTGCGGTCACTGTCAATGCGCGCGAGAAGCGTGAGTGCGATTTCATCGGCGCCGTGCGTCAAAATGACGGGATGCTTTGCCGTCGATTCACTGCCGATTGCCTCCTGCAGGCGCTTTTTCTCGAGGTTCGGAATGCTGTAACGTTCGCCGTCATCCTGTCCGAGGACGAGCATTTGCAGGACGCCTTCACGGGCGAGAGCGATAAGCTCGCGGTTCAGGGCTTCGTTTTCGTCGAAATGGTGCAGATATTTTTGCATGCTTTCGGCGGAGATTTCGGACTCGACGGAGGCGAGTTCCGCTTCATCGACGGGGAGTCCCATGCCTTTTCGTCCCATGAGGCGTGAGTATTTGAGGAGTGCGCGCTTTTCCTCGTAGCCGTCAATCGTGTCCTGCGGGGTTTGACGCGGCAGGATACTGAACGCGTAAACGGGAACGTTCGGATGCATTGCGTGGAAACGGCGCAGGGTACTGAGGAGTGCGGTGCGTTCGCCCTCCGTCGATTCTTTTTCGCGCGCGGCGAGAAGTCCGCCGTAGAGGAGTTGGTCGACGGAAACGATGACGGCATCGGCGTCCGTTCCCTGCTCGATGAGCCAGGACTGCATCGCTTTCGTGTCACCGGGCTGCGAATAATAGTCCTGCAGTTCGGAAGGAGGCGTGATGACTGTGTAGCCGCGGATTTTCCCCGCTTCGATGACAAATTGACGGCAGGGCGGTCTCCCGTCGAGCGGGACGAGCACGATTTTCCCCGCTCCGGTTTCCGAAACAATCGGCGGGGAGTACGGCGCAGCCGGCGTCCACGGATGCAGATATTGATGAAAATAGGCGAGCAGTCCGCCGACGATGAGCACAAGTGCCGCGTCAAAAAATCCCCTCCTTTCCCGAAAAATCACGACATATTTGCCGTTATTATACCATAGATTTGATGACTTCTTTGCGCTTACGGTTCACGAAAGCGGGAAAATATGATAAAATGAAGTAGTATTTTCAGGATGGGGGAGTTTTATGCGCATTATTACCGGCTCGGCTCGCGGCTGTCGTTTGAAAACGCCGAAGGGTATGTCGACACGGCCGACGTCAGACCGGATCAAGGAATCATTATTCAATATTCTCGGAAACCGCGTATATGGCTGCCGTGTTTTGGATCTCTTTGCCGGGACGGGAAACCTCGGACTCGAAGCGCTTTCGCGCGGCGCAGCCGAAGCGGTTCTCATCGACAAGGCAACGGCGCCCCTGATCCGTGAGAATGCGGTTCATACGAAACTGCAGGAACACGCGGAGATCCGCGCCGGTGATGTCACGGCGGAGCTCGGGCGCCTCGTCCGGGGCGGACGTCAATTTGACCTGATTTTCTGCGACCCGCCTTACCGTAAAGGACTTTGGGAGCAGGCGCTTCCGATCATTGACCGTACGGAACTGCTTGCACCGGGAGGAATCCTCATCGTCGAACAGGGCGGTGACGAAAACGTCATCCCGGAACTGCAGACCCTCAACAATGTCATGACGCGAACTTACGGGCGCACAACGCAGCTGCGCTTTTACGAGCACAGCGGGGAGGGAGAGCCATGAGAAAGGCCGTCTGCTCCGGCAGTTTTGACCCGGTGACACTCGGACATGTTGACATCATCACGCGTGCGAGTACGATGTTCGATGAAGTGACGGTCTGCGTGTTCAGCAACGTACGCAAGCAGCCGCTGTTTTCGGTCGAACAGCGTATGACTCTGCTGCGTGAGGCCCTCAGCGGGCTTCCGAATGTCAAAGTAGCCTCGTTTTCGGGGCTGCTCACCGATTTTATGGCGGAATACGGTGCAAACGTCATTGTGCGCGGCATCCGTTCCGTCCGGGACCTCGAATACGAACAGAACGAGGCGGATCTCATCCGTCATCTCGCGCCGGATATTGACACGATATTCCTGCTCACCAGGCCGGAATACGCCTATGTCAGTTCCTCAGCGATCCGGGAACTCGTTCATTTTCACGGCAGTGTGCACGGACTCGTCCCCGCGGGTGTGGAACGGGCCGTTGACGAATTAAGAGAAAAGGAAAGGAAGTAGACGCGATATGTCAGTACGCGAAACTTTGGATAAAATTGAAGATTTGGTAGCCGGTTCATTTCATATTCCGATTTACGGCAAGACCGCCATCCGCGACGATGTTCTGATTCAGTACATCGAGGATCTGCGTAATGATCTGCCGAAAGAGCTCAATCGCGCGGATCAGATCATGAAGGACCGCGACAATATCATCGCCAACGCGAAACGCGAGGCGGAGGAAATTCATAAAGAAGCCGAGGAATATGCCCGCCGCATCACGGAACAGGACGAAATTGTCAAACGGGCCCGCACGCAGGGCAAGAGCATCCTGCAGAAAGCACAGGATGACGCCAAAGACCGGGCAAAGGAAATCGTTGCCCAGGCTCAGGCGGAAGCACAGCGTCAGCGCGAAGAGGCATCGGCTTATGCCGATCAGGTTACGGCTTATGCGGATCAGGTATTCGGCCAGCTCATCAAACACGTTGACAAGACGTACAAAATTTCGCAGCAGTCGCGTCAGGAAGCCGTCAACGCCGAAAAGGGCCTCCAGCAGGCACTTCTCATTCTGCAGCAGGCACGCGTACAGCTCGCTGCATCGCAGTCTTCCTCCGCATCAGTCGAAGAACAGCCGGCTCCTCAGCAGGAAGAAGCGCCGACTGAACAGCCGGCCGAGGCACAGCAGGATCGTGCCGAACGTTGACATGGTAAAAGCAGCCGCCTTTCTCTTTGCGGAAAGGCGGCTTTTTCGTGAAACGGGGTATGCGGATTGACAAAAGAGGAAATCGCGGCAATGCTGCGCGAATATAAAGAAGGCAGACGTTCGGAATCGGAGATCGTCGACACCTTGCAACAGCAGCCGTTCGAGGATTTCGGCTATGCAAAGGTCGATTATGCGCGTGAACTGCGGCAGGGATTTCCGGAAGTTGTCTATGCCGCAGGTAAGACAAAAGAACAGGTTCTCGCGATTTTGCAGGCACTTGCGAAAAAAACAAGCGGCAATCTCATGGCGACGCGGGCGAGCCGGGAAATGTATGAATTCGTACACGCTTTTATGCCGGCGGTGCAGTATAATGAAGCGGCACGTCTCATTTACCTCGAGCGCGCACGCCGTGATGTCAATCCGGGGAAGAAGATTCTCGTTTTGACGGCGGGAACGAGTGATATTCCCGTTGCCGAAGAAGCGAAGATGACGGCGTATCTCTGGGGTAATGACGTCGAAACGTGTTATGACTGCGGCGTTTCGGCCATTTACCGACTGTTCCGTCATATTGACGCGATCCGCCGCGCCAATGTCATTATTGTCGTTGCCGGCATGGAGGGCGCGCTCGCGAGTGTTGTCGGCGGCTTGACGGATCGTCCCGTCATTGCGGTGCCGACAAGTGTCGGTTACGGCGCGTCATTGCACGGCATGGCGGCACTTCTCGCAATGCTCAACAGCTGCGCCGCCGGCGTTTCGGTCGTCAATATTGACAACGGTTTCGGCGCCGGGGTCATGGCGAGCCGTATCAATCGGGACGGGAAAACGGCTGATTGTTCCGTTGCCGAACGGCAAAAAGAGATACCGGAAAACGGCTCGGTCAGCGTTAAGTCGACGGAAAACGCGGATGACGCTTCCCCGTCCGAGGAAAGTCCCGCGTGCCCGATGAAATCGGATCGTCCGCTTTATGCCGACAAATCCGATACGGAGCCGCAAAGCGTTGACGTCAAATCCGGCGCGAAAGATCTCGTCATTCTGCAGGCCAATATCGATGATATGAATCCGCAGATTTACGGTTACCTGATGCCGCAGCTTTTTGACGCGGGAGCCTGTGATGTCTGGACAACACCCGTTTATATGAAGAAAAACCGTCCCGCCGTCCTGCTTTCCGTTCTTGTACACCGCTGTGACCGCGAAGCCTGCGCGCGCATTATCTTCCGGGAAACAACGAGTATCGGCCTGCGCGTCATGCCCGTCGAGGAACGACTCGAAGCGGAGCGGGACATCATGCCCGTCGAGACATCATACGGTACGGTACGCACGAAAGTCAGCCGCTGCGGCGGGAAAGTCGTCACGATTTCCGCCGAATACGACGATTGCAGCCGCATTGCCGAACAAACGGGGATTCCGCTCAAAGAAATCCAGCGTCAGGCTGTTGCCGCCGCCTGGTGCAGGGTGCAAGGATAATTCCTTGACAAACAAAAAGGCGGCCGCTATAATGGATTGAGGTTGATGCTGAAATGATGAATATACATATTGCTGAGTCAAATCTGGGGTTGGGAGCTTCCCAATCCTTTACATTTTCCTGCACGGCGCAGGAGATCGATGCCGTGTCGGACACGTACAGCTTCGAAGGGCCAATTGCCGTCGAAGGTACGGTCACACGCACGGGAACGAACTTCCGCGTCAAGGGAACGATCAAAGCCAGAAAACACTTCGTCTGCGACCGTTGCCTGGCAGATTCCTTCGAAGATCAGGTTCATCCGTTTGAAGAGGAGTTTTACCGGCCGGGGGAAGCAGCGGAGGAAACGTCCAACATCGTGGACGGGGACGAACTTGACATTCAGGAGCTTGTCCGGGATACCCTTTTGGCTGCGCAGCCGCTCAGTAATATCTGCAAGCCGGACTGTAAGGGACTTTGTCCTGTCTGCGGCCATAATCTCAATGAAGGAGATTGCGGCTGCGACCGTTTTGTTCCCGATCCGCGCATGGCAGCATTACAGCAGTTGTTAAAGAAAACAAAATGAGCCAAACGCAGAACATTTAAGGAGGTGTACCCGTAATGGCAGTACCAAAGCGTAAAATGTCGAAAGCCCGCCGCGATCAGCGCCGCGCCAACTGGAAGCTTACGGCTCCCGGTTACGTAGCCTGCCCGCAGTGCCACGAACCGAAACTGCCGCATCATGTTTGCATGGAATGCGGTTACTACGATGGCAAAGAAGTCATCAAATCGGCAGAATAAAAAATGCAGTGAGCAGGACCGTGTGTCCTGCTTCTTTTATGTTCCGTTTGTTCCGCGCAGTTTGACGTGATTTGACGCGATTGCTCGGGAACTTCTTGCTTTTTTAGAACACAGCCTTTATAATAGTTTATGATAATAAGGTCGTAGCAGCAGGTACTAAATTAACGGACAGGGGGTGAACCGATGGCCAGAGTCAAGAAAAAAGTGCGTCAACAGATGCTGATGGAGCAGGTGCGGGCGAAACCGTTTTTGACAGATGAAGAGCTCGCGAAGAATCTTTCCGTCAGTGTTCAGACGATCCGCCTTGACCGCCTCGAACTCGGGATCCCGGAACTGCGCGGACGCATCCGCCATATGGCGGAGAAAGCGCAGAACAAAGTCAAGTCCATCCAGCGCGGCGACGTCGTCGGCGAACTCATCGACCTGGAACTCGGTCACTCCGGCATTTCGCTGCTGCGGATTACGGAGGATATGGTCTTTGAAAAGACCAAGATCGCCAAAGGATATTACATGTTTTCGCAGGCCAATTCGCTCGCGATGGCGATTATTGATGCGCCGATGGCTGTCACCGGTGTCGCCAATGTCAAATATAAAGTCCCGGTGCATGTCGGCGAAAAGCTGATTGCCAAAGCGGAGATTGTCAAGGTCCGGGGAAATAAGTACTTTGTCTGGGTGAAGACCCATAACGATACCCAGGAAGTCTTCCGCGCCAAGTTTATCATGGTTTCGTGGGGGACGAATTAAGGGGGAACTATTCGTGAAAATAGCAGTGGATGCCATGGGCGGCGACTTCGCTCCCGAGCAGATTGTTCTCGGTTCCGTACAGGCCGCAAAAAAGTTTCATTGCGACATTGTACTCGTCGGGGATGAACCGAAAATCCGCGAGGTGCTCCGTCGGGAATCCGGCTGGGAAAACCTCGGCATAACGATACATCATACAACGGAAGTCATCGACATGGGAGAACATCCCGCCGATGCCGTTCGAACCAAAAAAGATTCGTCTGTCGTCGTAGCCACTCGTATGGTCAAAGACGGCGAATGTGACGCGGTACTTTCCGCGGGAAGTACGGGCGCGGCCGTTACGGCGGCTCAGTTAATCCTGCGCCGCATCAAGGGAATCGCGCGTCCCGCAATCGCGACACCGATGCCGACGCCGAACGGCGTGACGCTGCTCCTCGATTCGGGGGCAAATGTTGACTCGAAGCCGAAGCACCTCATTCAGAGTGCGCTTATGGGCTCGATTTACGCCGAGCAGGTTTTCGGTGTCAAAAATCCGCGTGTCGGTCTCCTGAATATCGGGGAAGAGGAGACAAAAGGCAACGAGCAGGTCAGGGAAACGTACCCGTTGCTGAAACGGATGAGCACGATTAATTTTTGCGGCAACGCCGAGGGACGTGACGTGCCGAAGGGCACGTTCGACGTTGTCATTTGTGATGGATTTGTTGGCAATGTTGTGCTAAAATTTGCAGAGGGCCTGGCAAAGACGCTCCTGAAACTCGTTCGTGAAGCGATCAAAGAGGGAGGCATTCTGGCCAAGATCGGTGCATTGCTTTTGATGCCGTCGATGAAACGTTTGGGAAAACGCATTGACGTAACCGAATACGGCGGAGCGCCGCTTTTGGGCGTCAACGGCTGCTGTATCATCAGTCACGGCTCGTCAAATGCCAAATCAATCTGCAGCGCCATCGGGTTTGCCAATGAATACGTCAGGAACGATGTTTTATCGCATATTC
>Ga0326511_10001312_pt1 | contig 20778 bp, 32 predicted proteins | sample 0_2496_0518_D_FD_203701 | JGI IMG/M metagenome (GOLD analysis project Ga0326511, IMG submission 203701) | Bovine rumen microbial communities from UC Davis, California, United States - 0_2496_0518 | ecosystem: Host-associated > Mammals > Digestive system > Stomach > Rumen | place: USA... | reverse complement strand
CAGCTACATATACTCTTGTAGCGGAGTGTAATATAGCAAACCGCACAATGGGTATTACCTACATTACTGGCACTACACCAACATACACTGATACTATGAAGCAGATACCATTATACACAATTGTAAATAACAACAATGTTCTTACTCTTACAGATGCGAGAGTTTTCACCTACAATAGCGTAGAGATGAATAACCAAATTGCCGCGATTACAGCCCAACTATCTTCAAAGGCGAATGTAAGCCACACACATAGCGGCAGTGATATTACTACTGGTTCTGTTGCTGTAAGTCGTGGCGGCACAGGTGCCACAAACGCGGCAACCGCACGCTCAAATCTTGGTATTACTCCCGCAAACATTGGAGCCGCTGCCGCAAACCACACACATTCATTAGTGTATGCGGATTATAGCCACACACATTCTGTAAGTGATGTTAATGGTATATTACCAGTTAGCAAGGGTGGCACTGGTTCAAGCAGCACTTCACAGGCACTAATCAATCTTGGAATTGTTTATAGTGCGGAAGAACCTGATTGGACTACAACAAATATATGGTTGAAACCTATTACCTAATGGGGGTGTTTTGAATGGGAACATTTAGCAGAACATTCACCATAACACCTTTGACAGAAGAAATAGCAGTATCAGGTGATAGCGATATTATTGTATATCCAGACTTTGATTTGACTGGTTATAACTGGAAAGACTATGGAAACAAGTTAGGAAACTACAAAAGCAAAAGCACAAGCACACCAGTAAAATACGCAAGTCTTTGTTGGTTCAATGAAGCATATTTGCCGCTATTCAATAATGACCGCATAAAGATAAAGAGTATCACGCTTCAAATGAAAATCAATCTTCCTGCTGGCGATGATAGGAGTAAGTATTTACATTTGGCGTTTGGCTCTACACAAGATGCCACAATTAGTATTGGTAATTTGATTAGCGGCTCTACTGTTCGCCGCACTATAACCGCAGATACAGACGCAGAAACTTTTGCGGCATTGGAAGAGTGGATGTATGGCGCAAAGTCTGGTTGCCTAACATTCATTATGTATGATGCGAACACCACATACAAGCAGATGGATAATGGACACTATTACAGCAGAAACTATATTGTCTCTTGGAGTAATTTTACCATTACAGTAGAATATGAATACCTACATAGTATTACCTACAAAGTATCAGGTAATCAAATTGAGGTTGAGATGTTTGTGTATGATGGCGGCAAATGGCAAGCAGTTGCGCCACTAACACACAATGATGTATTGGAATGGGAAGAAATAGAAGTAGAACCATAGGAGGGTAATAGGAGATGGACGCAGTAATAAATATAATTCAATCCTTGGGCTTTCCTATTGCTTGCGTTATTGGTTTGGGCTGGTTCCTTTGGCGCTTTGTTGAGCGCATAATGGACGAGAACAAAGAGCGTGAAGCCAAGTATCAGGAAATGGTTAGCGAGAACAATAAAGCACTTACCGAGTATGGTAGAAACTTGGCTACTATTACTTCAACATTAGAGCGAATGGAGAATAAGTTTGAGGATTGCGAGAGTAAGTTGGTTGAATTGGGTAAGAAGGATTGACAAATTGCCGCTTTGGTGCTATACTCAAATCATAGGAAGGGTTTAAAACCAAGGTTTAAGCAACAGGAGCCAAAAAGATTTAAGCAAAATCCTGTGTTTCCAGTGGTTGCCGCAATCCAATTCAATTACTTAAATCTTTGATTTAAGATGATTGGCGGCAATAGTTGAAAACGCTGGTTTGCCTGTGCGGCAACGACTTTACTATTTCTTTACAGTTTTTTTGTTGCTTAAATCTTGGTGGGATTTTTCAAGGTTTAAGCAACAATTTTTCTTACCTTGACTACGCCTTTAAACCCTGCTATAATCATTTCAAGGAGGATTGTTAGTATGGGTTTGAAGGTTAAGATTAAGGCAAAGAAGGATGACGCACTGACTTTGGATGAATGCTTTGAAGCATTCTTAACCGAGAAACAGGCAGTGAATAAGAGTGCGACGACCATTGCCGCCTACACCTACTCTTATGATAAGTGGCACGACTACTTGGAGAAGAGTGGGTATAGTCTTGCGGCAAAAGATGTTGATGCTTCATACATCTACTCATTCTCTACTCACCTTCTGGAAGAGATTAAGCCTACTTCCATCAACTCTTATCTGCGGCACCTACGCTCCTTCCTTTACTGGTGTATGGAGCATAAGTATGTGGAGCAGTTCAAGATTAAGTTGCTAACAGTCCAAGAGACAGTGAAGGAAGTTTATACTGATGATGAATTAGAGAGGTTGTTGCGGCACCCTTCCCGCACTGCTTCTTTTGTGGAGTGGCGTAGTTGGGCGGTAATTAACTGGATTTTGGCTACTGGCAATAGAGCGGGCACAGTGGTAGCAGTGTTGATTGGTGATATTAACTTTGCGCGAAAAGAGATATACATTAACCGCACTAAAACCAATAAGGGTATGACATTGCCTTTATCTACTGCTCTTGCCAACTGTCTTACCGAATACATTAAGAAGTATAGGAGTGAAGCACTGCCTACTGACTACTTGTTTCCTAATGTAGGGGATTTGCCGCTAACTGTTCCCGCACTTAAAAGCAGTATTGCCGCCTACAATAAGAGTAGGGATGTTGATAAAACGAGTATCCATTTGTTTCGGCACACCTACGCTAAACTGTTCCTGATGAATAGCGGCGATGTGTTTAGGCTTCAAAAGATACTCGGGCATTCTACTTTGGATATGACGCGAAAGTATGTTAATCTGTTCTTGGAAGATTTGAAGCAGGATTATGATAACTACTCTCCGCTTGACAATATCAAAAGGAAAACCAGTAGAACGCACAAGATTAAGTAGAACAGTATATGGCTTGCGGTTGTTGCCGCAAGCCATTTTATTATTTTGCGTCAATGTCTCCATAAAACTCATCATATGCCTTTTTTACTTCTGGATACTTGATATACTTATCATCTATGAGATTATCCATATAATCCAAGTATTCATCATCCGCGAAATCCATAATAAAGGCATAGAGTTTATCAAGCAACCATTCTTCAAATGGTGGTTTGTTCTTGTGCCTATCTTGTTTATACATTCGCTGATAAACAAGCAAGTGGAGTTGCGGTATATTCTTCACTTTTTCTTCGCCTTCTTAATGTCCTTAAATGCTTGTTCGAACAGGTTAGCACGCTTTTCCGCACGCTCTGCTTTCTTCTTCTCTTTGCTCTTGCTTGCGTCTGGTCTCTTGGGAGTATAGCCGCAATAATCACGCAGATACTTTGCTCGAATAGAGACTATTGAACGCGGGACTTCATATTCAACACCAGTTTTCTTGTTAGTTCGCTTATCAGTCTGGCTTGCTTCATCTTCCAAGAAACGCAAGGCATCAATGTCTTGTTTCTCTACTGCGTCTGCTACCAAATCTTCAAGGGTGAGTTTCCGCAATGCTTCTTGATTGGTGAGGTCAATTGCCATAGTGATACCTTCCCTTCTGCCGCTTACGGCTTGTGATTGTAGATAGTATAGCATAATGTTAAATGTTTGACAATAGGCAAGTATTTGACTTCTAACAGGATTTGAGGTATAATAATGTTAAGAAATGGTAAATACAACAGAAGGTGAGGTTATGACAAAATGTAGGTTAGTGATGAATGAGCGGCAAAAGTTGTTTCTGCTGGATAGAGGTATAACACCCATAGTTGGTGATGATTACTTTCTTTGGAACAAAGAGTTGAAAGAAGCGTTGAATGACTATGAGATTGGTAGAACATTTGGCAAAGATGGTTTAGCAACTATGAGTTCCCGCAAGCCAAATGTTTGAAGCAGAAATCCAACTCCCAAACATTTGAGTATGGACAGAAATTATAGTATAATTATTACAGAAGGTGAGGGAAAGAAAAAAAATAATTACCACCTTCTGGAAAGGAATAATGTATTATGGAAATTAGGAATGGTCTGACAAGGAAGATTTACGATTTCACGCAGGAAAAGAGTTGGTATTTTCGCATTTATAAAATGAATATCGACCCCGATTTGCTTAGAGAATACGATGTATCTGAGGATGGAGAGGACTGCGGCACTTATACAGCGAATGGTGATGATGGATATTGTTTTTTTGATAATAACCTAACTGGGTTTCGTATGGATGATGATTGGTATGTTTCCATCCGTTGTAATGGAGAAGGTTCCGATGAAGAAGTAGAAGGTTTTCTTGAAGATGCCTATTGGACTATTTATTATCAAATGATGGGATTAGACCATTGCTACTATGAGAAAAAACCAACTTTGGTTTTCTATAATATGTTATGCGGTTAATGTTGAATGACTATGAGAAAGGAATAATGTATTATGCGAATTGTGTTTGAATATGAGAATGTGCGGGAAGAAGTTATTGAAGCAGTAAGAAACTCAACTATTTATGATTTTGATAGTCTGGCAGAAGATTATGGATGGGAAGAAGTAATGGATGCTATCTTCTGCCTTGGAATAGATAAATACCGCAAACACTTTGATTATAGCGAAAAAAGAATTACTGAATGGTTAGAGGATATGTTTTATAATGATGTTTATGATATTGTGAAGGACTTTTTTGAAGCAAAAAGAATTGTAGAACAGGAAGAAAAAGCACAATAATTCTTGTGGGCTTACTACTATTCTTATGGGAAGTGGAAATCCCAAACAGCCATATGAGTATGGGGTGGAAACACCCCATCCCTTTTTTATTTTTAGGGACAAAAATGTATAAGAGTGCTATTAGCATTTTTACATATAGGTGAAGGGCAGAAGCCCAAATAATTTGCGGAGGTAGTATTTATGGAGAAGAAGTATTACAGAGTGTATAGTTTGAAGATTGCGACTTATCTAACCAATAGGGGATTTACCTATGTTAGACAAGTTCCTGACTTGAAGAAACCAAACTTCAATAATTGGGTATTTGAACTAACACCAGAACTACAAGCCGCATTAGATGAATACTTTGCGGGATAACTAATATATTTGTGGAGGTAGAGAATTATGGCAAGTGTTCCAAACCAGAGAAAAGTAGTTATGCCACCACACGGTGAGCGTATTAGAGACACAGAACATATCTATGGTATGTTTAGTATAGAAGCCGCACCAGATGTTATTAGGAATTGTGGTTATGGCGGCTTCTGCTTGTATATGTATTTCCAGAAGAACCAAGATGGTTATAGTTGGGACTTATCCCCAGCCGCTATTGAAAAAGAATGGGGAATGAAACCAGATGCGTATAGGAGTGCGTTCAACAAATTAGTTGAGTATGGTTATCTTGTGCCGAAAGATGAAGGTAGTAATATCTACTTCTTTCACGAGTTCCCGCGTGTAGGGAAAAACCCCACACGGGAAAACGAGCAAGATTTTTCCGTGTTGGGAAAAACCCCATACGCGTATAAGGAAAAACCCAATACGCGTGTAGGGAAAAACCCCACACCGTATAGGGAAAATCCCCAGAGAAATAATACAGATAATACAATAATAAATAAAAATAAAAGTATCGCCTCGCTTCGCTCGGCTCTTCCCGCCGCAAGCGGCGGGGACTTTTGGAAACAAAAGTTGGAAGAATTGGTAAGTAAGTTGGAAAGCACTGATGTAAAAAAGACAAGAAACAATATGATTGATGACTTCTATTATGAAGAAGTTGTTGGTAATGTTGAAGTAATGGGAAATCCGCAATTACAATCAGGTTTGACCGCAAAACTAAATGAACTAATGAATATCTATTGTAGGTAATTTGAAGGAGGAAAACTATTATGTTTATTGATTTAGAACGCGATAGGAAAGTATTTGAACTATTGAAGCAGGTTAATTTGCTTACTGATGCCCCATATGGAATAATATGTGAAGGACATAATGAACAATGGTTTTATAATCCAGAGAGGAACAGCGGCACATATATGTATTTAGATAAGAATGATGAATTAACAATATATCATATGAAAGATATAGAGTAAGAATAATTGGTAGCGGCAAAAAGGTAGTGTTTGCCGCACACCATTACCTTTCTTTTAGGGCAACAAAGGAATAGTAAAGGAAGAAGTGTAAGGAAACTTCAACCTTTACTTCCAAGCCTTGTAGCGGCGATGGTGCCGCGGCGATTGTATACTTTCAACAAATTATATTATTCAAACACTACAAAGCAGTAGTTGGGCGAGTGCTAACAAAGCATTCGCCCATTTTTCTACAAAAAAATGTAGGGGAGTGGAGAAAAAACCCAATGTTTCCCGCACTTCTATTACTTATGCTATGGCGGGAAACCGCAAATACTGCTTTGAAGGTGAAACAATGGATAATTTCAATACATTACTTGCTGTTGGCAAGAAAACAGAAGATTTGGTATGCGACTACCTAACAACTCGCGGCAACACAGTAATTAACCACACAGAAGATTTGGACTGGCAAGCCATTGACACTGACTTTGAAGTTAGCAAGAATGGCAAAACCACAACTCTTGAAGTAAAAACCGATAGTAGGATAAACCAAACCAACAACCTATTCTTTGAAGTAGGCTTTGACCGCACTACTGGATACTATGACGGATGGTTCCGCAAGTGCGAAGCTGAATACATTCTATTCTATGATAGTAGTGCGGCAAAAGGCTATATCATTGACTTCAACAAAGAAATCATACAAAAGAATAGCAACTACCGCAGATGGTATAACAGAAGCGATAGTTGTTGGGGTGATGCTTACTTGCTGCCGCTGATGAAAGCAGAACAGTTAGGTTTAATCGCGCACACTTTTGAATTACAGAAGGAGGAAACAACCGATGATTGGGAATAAAGAAATCTATGATTTACTTACTGAAATAAGGTGGGATATTGCGGAGTGTAAGAAACTACTACGCAAATTGGAACAAACAAAACAGAAGGAGGAATAAACTATGGCTATTTTAACTTTTATTTTTGACACACTTTTTCGTGGTTTATGGTTCTTACTTGGATGCGGTTTGTTAGGTGTCCTAATGGTTGCTTGTGTAGCTGAAAAGCACGGTGGTGGGGATGAATGAAGCGTATATTCAGTTTGAACCTTGCCGCCTACATTATGTTAAACACTAACTTTGAACCTGATGTAGAAGTTGAATGTGATGAAAAGGGAACACTATGTAGTATGGTGTTCCCTGAATGTGAAGCGGTTGATGCCGCTATTGCCGCATATCGTAATGATACAGACTTACACGCATACTTACAAAAGTATAAGGAATTGCGGCAACTAATCAAAGAAGTAAGGGGTGAATAATATGCCAGATACAAAAGCCGCATATGAAGCCCGAAAGGAAAAGGCACTACAAATGTGGGTGAATAATCCTAATGTTCCTCTTGACGATATAGCAAAGATGGCGGGAATTGGTTCTACCACCTTCTGGAAATATCGCCAAATGCCTGATTTTATGGAGAGATACCATACCTTGTGTAAGGAACGCTTTGCCGCATTAGAAGCAAAAGCAGTTGCCGCACTGGAAAAACAGATTGATGAAGGCAGTTTTCAAGCAACTAAATATGCGTTAGACGCGGCTGGTTATGCTGCCGCAAAGAAGATTGATATTGATGCTACTACCACCTATACTATTGTAGTTGATGAATAAGGTGGTGATGCTATGCCACAGTATAATCTAAAAGTAAGCCGCAAACTATTCAATGACGCTTACTATCCTTATCTAATGGACTACTCCCGCAGATATGAGATTTACTATGGCGGCTAAATGGTGCTGGTTCTGGTAAATCAGTATTTGTAGCACAGAAGTTAGTTATAAAGGCATTGACACAACAACGCAAAGTATTAGTAGTTCGTAAGGTTATGGCTACTATGAAAGATAGTTGTTGGCAACTCATACTTGATACACTTACCAAGTTCAAGGTTCTGCCGCACTGTAAGATAAACAAATCTACCTTTACTATTGAATTGGATAATGGTAGTTCCTTTATCTTTAAAGGAATGGATGAAAGCGAGAAAATCAAATCTATTGTTGGTATCACTGATATATGGTGTGAAGAAGCAACCGAACTATTATTAAACGATGTAGAACAGTTGGATTTGCGTTTGCGTGCTACTGCCGCAAACCTACAAATGATTTTCTCATTCAACCCTGTATCTAAAACTAATTGGGTGTTTAAACGCTGGTTCGCAACACCAACAGAACGCACAGATACATTCATCCTAAAAACCACATACCTTGATAATAAGTTTCTTCCCGCTGATTACATCCAAACCTTGGAACAGATGAAAGAAACAAACTACACCTATTGGCGCATTTACGCAAATGGCGACTTCGCCACACTTGATAAACTTGTCTTTACCAATTGGGAAGTGCGCGAAGCCGCAATACCTTCTAACCTTCCTCTACTAATCGGTTTGGACTTTGGCTATATCAATGACCCTTCTGCTCTAATCATCAGCAGGATAGACGAGGAAAACCGCGTTATCTATGTTGTGGATGAAGTCTATAAGAAGGGTATGCTAAATGACGAGATAGCGCAGACAATACGGTATAAGGGATTATCCAAGGAAATCATTGTTGCCGATAGTGCGGAACAAAAGAGTATAGAGGAAATCAGGCGGGAAGGGGTTCCGCGCATTAGAGCCGCAACAAAAGGTTCTGGTTCCATTCTTCAAGGTATTCAGCGGCTACAACAATACAAGTTGGTTGTCTTACCGCGATGCGAAAACCTGATAGTAGAACTACAAAACTACTCTTGGACGAAAGATAAAAATGGTGAGTATATCAACAAACCTATTGATGCCTATAACCATCTCTTGGACGCTTTGCGCTATTCATTACAGTGCTTGGAGCATAACGAGAGATTACATACTATGAGTAAATCCGTCTTGGGTTTATGAGGAAGTGATAACATTGTTTAGATTACCAGTGGATACACCACTTACCACTGACCGCATAGTCAAATACATAGAGAAAAACAGTAAAGAGGTATCCCGCAAGCAAATGTTATACAACTACTATTGCGGCGAACATAACATATTGAAGCGCACATTCAATGATGCTTCAAAGCCAAACCATAGAATTGTATCACCTTTTGCTAACTACATTACAACACAAATGGTTGGATACTTTGCGGGAGAGCCTATAAGTTATTCTTCTAATGATGATGCTATGTTGGAAGAGATAGAACTAATTAACGAATACAACGATGAAAACGCAGAGAATACCGCGATTGCGAAAGACCAAAGTATTTATGGCGTTGCTTACGAACAGTTGTATATTGATGAAGATGGAAACATTCGTTTCCAGAAGTTAGACCCAACAACCGCAATTCCTATCTATGATGATACCATAGAAGCAGAACTTCTATATTTCATCCGCACATTTGATGATGAAGATATATTGACTGGAAACACTACACAATTTGTTGAAGTGTTTAGCCGCACATATCACCAACTGTTTAGGCGTGATTTATCTGCTCTTACTCTTGTGAGTGAGGAACAACACGCATTTGGTATGGTTCCAATTTCCATCTACAAAAACAATGAGGAACAGATAGGAGATTTTGAACCTGTTCTTTCTTTGATTGATGCCTACGATGTAATTACAAGTGATGGCGTGAATGAGATGGATTATTTTAGCGATGCATATTTAATGCTTACTGGAATGGGTGGAACAGATGCGGAAGATATTGCCGCGATGAAGGAACAAAGGGTTATGCTTCTTCCCGCAGATGGCAAAGCGGAATGGTTAATCAAAAACCTAAATGATACCTACATTGAAAACCAGAAGAACAGATTAGAAAACGCAATCCATAAGTTTAGTGCATGCCCTAACCTTACTGATGAAAACTTTGCGGCTAATGCTTCTGGTGTTGCTATCAAATACAAGTTGCTTGGATTGGAGAATAAAACAGCCGCGAAGGAAGGCGAGTATAAGAAAGGGCTACAACGCAGATTAGAACTTATCTGTCAAATACTTGCACTTACTGGCACAAAATATGATTATCGTGCTATTGAAATCACATTTAACCGCAACATTCCTTCTAACCTAATTGAAGTTGCCGATGTGCTAAACAAGGTAGGACACTTACTATCTAATGAAACACAAATCAATATGTTGCCTATTGATATTGATGCTACAAAAGAAATGGAGCGTATAGAGCAGGAACAGAACGCGGGTTATAATGACTACGATATTCAACAGGTGAATAACAATGAATTATTGGGTGAAGAGGGCATTAGCCAACCAGAATAACGCGGAAAGGCTTGCGGCGACCTATACAAAGCGTCAAGCCGCATACTTCAACCAAGCACATAAGATAATTGAATTGCGTTTAGAGAGCCTTTTAGGGGATTTAGAAGCAGGCTACACACCAACCCGCACTGAACTATGGCAGATGGTTAAATGGTCGAAGTTGAAGGAACAAATAGAAAAATCTACTAATGCTGTTGGGCGACTACAAACAGAAGATATAGATGAAATCGCAAATAGAGTATATCAAGATACTGTTGGTCTTACTTTGCGTGAGTTTAGGAAAGATGGCAAGTTTGGTGTGCGTAGTGAAGAACAAACACAGCAGATACTAAACGCTACTTGGAATGATGTAAAGTATAGTGAAAAGGTTTGGGGTGGTAATTCTGTTGCTAACCGCATTGGTAGCAACAGTAATGTATTAGCGGGAAGAATAGAGAAAGACTTACAAGACCTTATCTGTTTGGGGAAATCACCAAACAAAATTAAAGAAGCGTTAGCAACTGATTTTAGGGTTGCTTATCATAACGCAGACCGACTAATAAGAACAGAAGCAAACCACATATATAACCAAGCCGCAAAAGATAGTTATAAAGCGGCTGGTGTAGAACAAATTGAGTTTTATCCAGAAGATGATTGTTGCGAAGAGTGCGCGGAACTAAAAGGTATTTATGATACCGATAGTGTTCCACTACTTCCAGTTCATCCCAATTGCCGCTGCTGCTACATACCAGTAGTGGAATTAAAATAATTCGTGCCTTCTGGCACTTTTTATATGTGAGGGCTATTAGGGAACTCACTTATTTATTACAAGGGTTGCGGTTTGCCGCAAAACTTACGATATAGGGGAAATGAAATATGAATGAAGATACCAATATTACTACTACTGTTGAAACTGGTAATCAGGAGCAGCAGGAGCAGGAAGTAAAGACTTATACAGAAGAAGAGGTAATGAACCTTCTACAACAGGAGGCAGACCGCAGAGTAAGCAGCGCCCTAAAAAAGCAGCGGGCTAAATACGAAAAGGAACTATCCCTTTCAAAGTTAGACGAACAGGCTCGGGGTGTTGCGGAAAAGGATATGCGTATTCAAGAGTTAGAAGAGAAATTAAGAGATTACCAGCTTCTTCAAAACAAAAGCGAGATTGTAAAGGTGCTTACCGCGCGCAATCTCAACCCACAGTTTGCCGACCTTATAGAGATAGGGGAGGATGTAAAAGAAGCCCAAAGCCGCATTGATACATTAGATAAGTTATTCAAGGATGCGGTTGCCGCAGAAGTTAAAAAGCGTTTGGCTTCTGGCACTCCCAAGGTAGGCACTGGCATAACTGCGGATGAAATGACACCAGATAAGTTTAAGAAACTTACTTTGGCGCAAAAGAGTGAATTATACAATACAAATCCAGAACTATTTAAGAAACTTTCTGGAAACTGATTTAGGAGAGATGAATTATGGCAAACACTGTATATAACAACGCTGTTATTGCCGCACAGGCAAAGGATATTCTTACTACTGCTGTAAATGCTCGCAGTCTAATGACTATTGACACTGATTTACAGGAAAACGCGGGAATGAAGAAAACTATCAACACCTATGTTTATTCTGGCACTGCCGAAGAGTTAGCCGCAGGTGTTGGCAATACTGCCGCAAATCGTGGCTCTATTTCTTATACTGGTAAGGACTACACAGTAAAGTTAGTTCAACAGGCTTATGATTATACTGATGAAGATGTAATGAAAGACCCACAGATTGTTGATATGCTTACCCAAGGTGCTTCACAGGTAATGGCTAACAAACTTACTGCTGATTTCTATACCGCAGTTGCCGCTGCTTCTACTGGTGCTTCTGCTACTATTGGCACTACTACATTTGCTAATGGTTCTACTATTGGTTATGATGCCGTAGTTGATGCTATTGCCGATATGAACATTGAGGATGAAAGTGGTTTATTCTTACTTGTTTCCCCAGAATGGAAAGGCGATATTCGCAAGGATGACGATTATAAAGCCGCACAGATGGGCGAGGTAGTTTATAATGGTCAGGTTGGCACTATCGCGGGTATTCCTGTAATTGCTACCAAGGCTCTTACTCCCGCTGCTGGTGCTTCTGCTTATGCTCTACTTATGACAAAGGATGCTGTAAAGTGCTTTGTTAAGAAGGATGTAGAGGTAGAACAAGACCGCAACGCTGATACACGCACTAACAGCGTCTATCTACGCACTGCTTATGTGGTTGCTGTTGTAGATGGAACCAAGGCTCGTAAGATTGTTGAAGCCGCACAGTAATCATTTGGGGGAGTGAATTACTCCCCCATTAACATAAGGTGGTGAAACTGTAATGTTAGAGATATTACAGGTTCTAATTGGTAGAACAGATAAAAACACATTACTTAATTACCTTATCTCCCAAGCACAAAGTGATTTCAAAGCCTACTGTAATAGGAATGATGTGCCAGAAGGCACAGATGAAATCATTATACAAATGGTGCTGGTAAAGTATAACCGCCTTGGTGCCGAAGGTTTGAATAGTGAGAGTTTTAGCGGAGTATCTAACAATTATATTGATGGGTATCCCGCAAACATCACTGCTGCCCTAAATACATATAGGAAGATGAAATTACTATGATTAACAACAGAAGTAAATTGGTTGAGGTGTGCGCGAAGAATGAAACTATAAATGCGTTGAATGAAAGAGTTGGAAATGGATATGAAGTTTTATTTACTACTGATATGGCTATTAGCCTATCTAATGGTAGCACTCAACAGGTTATGAATGTGTTGGCGGCACACAGCACACATACAGGTATAACCCGCGATGGACGCATTACAACCGCACACATAATTAAAGATGGTAATACCTTCTATGCTATTGACTATGTGAATAACGACTATCACCACAACATTCAAGTATGTAATTTGCGGCTGGTGGAGAGTTTATGATTACTGCCGATAGCAACGAATTAGAACAGGCATTAAGTGATTTTACCGCAATTAGACTTCCTGCCGCGTTAGCAAACGCAATGGAACAGGCTTGTTTAGCGGTAGAAGCAGACGCAAAAACTAATTGCCCTTCACAGGATGGCACTTTGCGCGCAAGCATAACACATAGTGTAGAAAATGAAGAAGGTGGTGTAGTTGGCTACATAGGTTCTAATTTGGACTATGCGCCATATGCCCATCAAGGCACAGGCATTCACGCACTAATGGGTAATGGGCGCAAGCAAGTGCCTTGGGTTTATTATGATGCCAAGAGTGGAACATTTGTAAGCACAGATGGTATTGAACCTACACCTTTTATACAAGATGCTGTTGATAGTAATAGGGCGGGAATACTTTCTTACTTTGGAGGGATATTGAATGGTTGAGGATATTATTGCTATTTTAAATAATAGTTCTGCTCTTATTTCCCTCTTGGGTGGTTGCCACATTTACCCATACACAACTGATTATATGGGTGAGTGTGTGCTATATCAGGTTATCCCGCAAAGCGATAACAAAGCGGTGAATAAGATAAGAATACAATTATCCGTTATTGCGGAAACATTAGATACCGCGCTTGCGGTAGAAAAGATACTTAAACAACTGCTGCTAACATTTGGCGATGAACCACTAACACATAGTGTTTTACAGGTAGAGCAGAATGGTGGCGGCAGTTTATACGATTACGGAAGATGTAAATATCATCACTACATTTTCCTTGATATTACTGGTAGGAGTGAATAAGATATGACTACTGAAAACATTATTTTAGGTTCTGGCAAACTATATATTGCTGATTATGACGCCGCTACTGGTATTCCAGAAGATGACGCATTAGAGATTGACGCTAACCGTCTTGGACTTATCAAGGGTGGCGCTTCATTAGAATATACACCAGAAGAGTATGAAATTAAAGATGATTTAAATGAGGTTAATAAGCGTTATGTTATTAGTGAAGAGGCTACTTTTAAGTCTGGTATCCTAACTTGGGATTTAGCCACACTTAAAAATCTAATTGCGGCTGGCACTTATAGCGATGATAGCACTAACCACATTCGCACTTTGAAGTTAGGCGGCAATGGCGCACGCGAGATGAAGAAGTATGTTATTCGTTTCGTTCATAATGAAGGCGATGGCGCTACTTTCCGCGCAACTCTTGTTGCTACTGCTTCTGCTGGTCTAACTATTGCTTTTAATCCAGATAATGAAGCTGTAATTGACGCAGAGTTTAAGGCAGTAGCCCATGGCAACCAAGGCACACAGGTAATTCTAACCGAAACTTACAGTGCCTAAAACGATTGGGGAAGGTAAATAGCCTTCCCCTTCTTTATTGATAGGAGGAAATTAGAATGAGTAAAGCACTTGATTTGAGTTTGTTTGTAAAGCAAACACTTGATATTACTATGCCTGATGGCGAGAAATACCATATAAAGAAGCCTACACAGAAGAGTGTTATACAACTTATGGCTTTGAAGGATGTAAAGGAAGATAAGGCATTAGAAGCGATGGATGAACTAACATACATCATTATGAATAGCAACACAGAAGGCAAAGAGTTTAGCAAGGATGAATTGGATAGTTTATTAGATTGGACTATGAAAACCGCGATAATTCGCGCATATAGTGATTTTATTAACGAATTACAAGCAGACCCAAACTAAAAATACCTTCACTGCCAACAGTAGGAAAAGAAGATGAAGATTATAACATTATGCCTAATATAAAACGAGTAATGGATTATTCAAGACTTAATTACTTTGAAGTATTAGACCTACCTGTTGATACTTACCTAATGATGCTGAAATGTTCTGTGATAGATGAATTGAATAAAAGCAGTGAAGGTAGAGAGTATTTAGAAAAGTGTGAGCGATTACAACAAACTTCTATTGATAAAGATGCTTTTAGAAATAGAATGAGGAAGTGATAGCGTGGCAAGTATAGATTTAGGTGCCCTAAAAATTGCTATAACTGCTGATAATAGCGAAGCAACAAAGGCACTTGATGACACCAAGAAAAAAGTAAATGACACTTCCAGCGGTATTAGTAAGTTTGGCAAAGCGGCAAAAACTGGTTTAAAAGTTGCTGGTGCGGCTGTTGCGGCTGTTGGCACTGCGGCTGCTGGTGCTGTTGTGGGCGTAATGAATATGGCACAGGAAACAGCAGGAGCCGCAGATGTAATTGATAAAGCAAGTCAAAGAATGGGCGTAAGTGCCGAAACTTACCAAGAGTTGTCTTATGCTGCTAATTTGAGTGGCGTAAGTATGGGAACAATGGAGAAAGCCGCAAAGAAACTTCAAGAAAGCGGTAGCGACCTTGATTTACAGAGTGCCATAGCACAAATAGCATCAATTGAGGACGCAGACGAACGAGCCGCTGCCGCAACAGAGATGTTTGGCAGTAAGGTAGCATATGACTTAACACCAATGCTAAATGCGGGTTCAGACGGCTTACAAGGTATGTATGATGAAGCACACGCATTGGGACAGGTTATGTCAGGTGAAGGTGTGGCCGCTGGTGCCGCTTTCAATGATAGTATGTCAAAGTTCAATGGAACATTGACAGGAATAAAGAATAATATAGTATCCCAGTTCTTGCCTTCGCTCGGTAGTATAATGGATGGCTTGACAGGATTGATAGCAGGAACAGAAGGCGCAAAAGAAAAGTTTAGCGAAGGTGTAAGCGGCTTTACAACAACGCTGAAAGAAGCAGTTCCTAATGTCCTATCTGCCGCAAAAGATATAATAGAAAGTCTGTTAGGTGCTATCACAGAAGCATTACCAGACCTATTCGCGGCAGGAACAGAAATACTAATAGAAATAGTAAATGGTATTATCTCACTATTACCAGATATATTGAATGCTGGTATGGAGTGTTTGACGCAACTATTACAAGGAATAACTAATAGTCTACCGCAAATACTACCGACTATGGTTTCTGTAATTACTCAAATGATTACAGACCTAACCGCACAGTTGCCACAGTTGATTAGTATGGGTATAGAATTACTGATGGGATTGTGTCAAGGAATTATAGATGCTATTCCACAACTGGTAGCGGCATTACCAGCTATCATTGAAAACATTGTAAATGCGTTGGTAGCGGGAATACCGCAACTAATACAAGCAGGAATTGATTTATTAGGTGGCTTAATAACAGCAATACCAGATGTTGTTAGCGCACTTATAGAAGCATTACCGCAAATTATAGATGCTATTGTATCAGGATTACAAACATATTTGTCTAACATATTAGAAATAGGAAAGGAACTATGGAATAAACTATGCGAAGCATTAGATGGTGTATTACCCACCCTGTTAGAAGATGTAAATAATGCTATACAGTCTGTAATAGATGGAATACTTACTTTTGTAGGCGGATTTTTAGAAGCAGGAACAGAGTTATTTAATAATGTAAAAGATGGTATAGCATCAACAATAGATAGTATCCTTACTGCCGCAAATGACATTATCAACAGTGTTATAGAGAAAGTGAAATCTTTCTTCAATACCGCACTTACAACAGGCAAGGATTTATTTGAAAAAGTGAAGGATGGTATTGCTTCAACCGCACAGAACTTGGTTAGTGCGGCAAACGATATTATTAACAGCGTTATTGAGAAAATCAAATCATTCTTCAATACTGCTTTGAATGCTGGTAAAGATTTACTAACAAAGGTGAAAGACGGTATTGTAAGTATGGCAACTAATGTTGCAGATGCCGCAGGCGATGTTATCAAAGGTGCCATAGAAAAGATAAAGAGTTTCTTTACTGATTTCTTAAACTTTGGTAGTGATGCTATTGGTAAGGTTAAAGATGGTATTGCTAATGGGGCGAGTAAAGTAAAGGATGCCGCGAAGAATGCGATAAATGGCGCACTTGACGCGGTAAAGAACTTGTTTGATGATTTTAAAAAGGCTGGCGGCAACATAGTAGATGGATTGAAGAAAGGTATTGAAAATGGTGCCAGTGCCATTAAAGAAAAAGTTCAAAACATTTGTAAAGGTGCATTGGATACAGTTAAGAGTTGGTTCGGTATCCATTCTCCATCAAAAGTTATGGAAGAGATGGGTAAATATTTTGATGAAGGTTTTGAAATCGGTATTGCTAATGGCGCAGATGGTATTATAAACCAAGTTCAAAACCTTGCCAGAGACACAGAAAGGGCTTTTAGACCTTCCCTAAACGCAGATGCTATTATCAATGGCGCGAAGGGCGGCAAAGGCTCTAATGGCGCTTTAACGGCTGGTGGCGTGGTTCAAAATAACTACTTCACACAGCGCAACCTAACACCATTTGAAGTAATACAGGAACAGAAGAAATTAAATAAACAACTGGTTGGGGTGTTCGCATAATGGAAAGATTTATTTATACAAACGCTTCTGGCGGTTCTGCCACTATTGGCTATAATGATGAATATGTCTTACTTGAATATGAAGGACTAACCGCAGCAGAAGTTGTGCCAACAATGACGCAAGGTTATAGACAACTTGGCTATACCTTGGATAACATAGGATGGGGAACGCGAGTAATAACAATTAGGTTCCTCACAGCCAATAATGATATGGCGGCTGTATATGCTACTCGCCGCAACTTACAAACAGTTTTCAATCCAACACAGAAGGGAACACTTATCTATGAGAATGATGTGTTGAAGGTTGCGATTGATGTTTTTATTTCAACGCCACTATCTATTACCGAAAGGCTTGGAAGAATACAAGAATATGAAATTGAACTAACCGCAACATATCCATTCTTCCGCGATGTAGACGAAACCGCTATAATTCTACAAGGCTATACAGGCGGCTTATCATTCCCGCTTTTAATAAATAATACTACATTCGCAGACGCGGGAAGTAGTATAATCGTGAATTATAATGGTGATGTGAATGGTGCTATTCGCGCAGAGTTCCAAGACGAATGTATAAACCCAACACTTAACAACCTGACAACAGGCGAGTATATCAGGGTTAATACAGAATTGGAAGATGGCGACTTACTAACTATCACAACAGGATATGGAGATAAGAATGTAAAACACTATGTTGCTTCAACAGAAAGAACCGATGACGCATTCCACCTTATAGATTTGGGTAGTAGTTTCTTCCAGTTGCCGCAAGGCAGAACAAAACTAACATTCACTGCTGATACAGGCACACCAAAGGTTATACTATACTACTATCAGTGGTATAGTGGTGTATAATGGGGGAATGGCGAATGAATATAGAATTGTATGATTTTAAAAGAAATGATTACTACAACGGAACCACACAACCCTATATGGATTTGAAATTAGTTGGCGTGGTTGATGATTTCATTAGTTGTGTTTTCAATCGCTCATATTCTGGAATAGGAGAATGGCAAATAGTAATAGCAAATGGTAGTCCTAATGTAAAGCGTTTTCGCCAAGCAAGATTTATTAAGTTGAGTGATGGGGTATGCGGTTTGATACATCAAACCGCTACCACCATTAGCAATGAAGATGATACTACTACCTTTTCTGGAATAGAGTTAAAAGGAATTACAGAATTAAAATTGATAGACCCTTATGGTGATAATAGCGAACAATGGGGAACAAAGAGTAATTGGAATAATAAACCCGCTGGTAGGATTATGTATTATCTAATACAATATGGTTTGCTTACTCGCGGGAGAGCGTCAAGGGTTCCAGGAGAACTAATAGCATCAGAAAGTTATGATACTATGGGTGAAAGCACAAGCCTAAATATCACATATGATAACCTTGCCGATACACTTACAACCCTTGCTTCAACCTATGGATTAGGATGGTATGCGAATATAGGGGTAGGGGAGAGTTCGCGCGCAGGATGGGATAACACAAAACCAGTAATATGGTGGTGTCCCGCATATGAAGGTAAAGACCGCACTGCTGCACAGACTACAAATAATAGGCTTGTAGTTAGTTATAGTCTTGACAGAGTTCTAAACAGTAGTTTGGAAGAAGTAAAGTATGTTCCTAACTATGCTCTTGTTTGTGGGCAAGGTGAAGGTGCCGATAGAACGCGAATTAACTATGTGAAAGATAGTAGTAAGATGGGTATTGACAGAATGGAAGTTTATGTTGATGCACGCGATTTAGACGATTATCTTGCTCTTAATTCACGCGGAGAACAGAAGTTGGCAGAGTATGGAACCAATATGATTTATAATTGTGAAGCGTCAAACGCTCTTATATCAAGTTATAAAAGCGGATGGGATTTAGGAGATATTGGAACACTGGTAGATAGTAATTTGGGTATATCATTTGATTTTAGATTGAATGAGATTACAGAAGTGTATGAAGAAAACCAATTTAGACTACAACTATCATTTGGTGTAGATGGAAACAACCTAACAAGCACACTGAACCAAATCCAAAGCAACAGCACAGGACTTATAAAGAGTGAAAGCAGCGGTGGCGGTGGTGGTGGTGGAGATACAAGCGATTGTGTCCATATCACTGGCGCGGAAACTGTTGCGGGAGTAAAGACATTTACTGACAATCCAGTAATTCAAAACACTACACCAGATATTACAATGCAGATAGGAACAAACAACTATGGTAAGATTACCACAAGTTCATCAGGTTCTTTGGCTATCCAGATGCGTGATAACACAAGCAATAGCCGCACACTTACATTGAAGTCTCCAAGTGGTGTAAGCAATGCCGCAAGCGCACTTCAATTACAAAATCAGGTTAGCGGCACAACCACAACCTACAACATTCTCCATTCTGGAAATATATTGAATTATATCTATCCTGTTGGTTCCATCTATATTAGTAATTCCTCAACCTTCAACCCGCAAAATGTGTTTGGCGGCACTTGGCAACGATACGCACAAGGTAGGGTTTTGATTGGCGCAGGCACAGGAACAGATAGTAATGGGTTATCACAAACATTTTCACTTGGTGCTACTGGTGGCGAATACACCCACACACTTACTGAAAATGAAATGCCAAGCCACACCCACACCCAAGAACAACACAGGCACAATCTTGGTGATACTGCTAACACAGTAGGCAAAGGCACAAACTTTGATAGACCAAGAAACGCGGGAACAGGCACAGATTACTATTATACTACATACGCTCAACCAGCAATAAACGCAACTGGTGGCGGGCAATCCCACAACAACATACAACCTTACATTGGTGTGTATATGTGGGTAAGAACTAATTGATATAGGAGGTAGAAAACATATGGCTAATTTTGAGTTTTTCGGTATGTTTGACTACTTGTCTGGTGATGATGATACATACAAATATACATCAACAGAGTTTAGCACTTTTATGAATGGACTAACAGGTGATGGAGTAAGTAAGAATTATTTGAATGAGTTTGCTACTACTGCGAGTAGCCGCACACTAACAATTCAATCAGGTGCATGTTTTATAGGCGGCAGATTTGGTGTAAATGAACATACTACTACAATACAAATGCCAGTGGTTAGCGGCACAGCTACATATACTCTTGTAGCGGAGTGTAATATAGCAAACCGCACAATGGGTATTACCTACATTACTGGCACTACACCAACATACACTGATACTATGAAGCAGATACCATTATACACAATTGTAAA
>Ga0326511_10001310_pt1 | contig 20782 bp, 43 predicted proteins | sample 0_2496_0518_D_FD_203701 | JGI IMG/M metagenome (GOLD analysis project Ga0326511, IMG submission 203701) | Bovine rumen microbial communities from UC Davis, California, United States - 0_2496_0518 | ecosystem: Host-associated > Mammals > Digestive system > Stomach > Rumen | place: USA... | reverse complement strand
ATTATTTTTAAATTATTTTAAATTATTTTAATAAATAAAAAAATTTTATTTTAAAATAAAAAATAATTATTTATTTGACAAAATAAATAATTTATGTTATACTAGAATGGGATATTTTTTTAAAAAAAATTTTCCAGCTTCTCTGGAAGTTCCAACTTTCCAGCTCGCGGGTCTGGCTAGAAAATTTCCAGCTTGCAGGCCAGTTTTCCAGCTGGCCCGTTCGTTTATTCAGCTTCCAGCTTTCCAGCTTGCCACGTGCTATAACCCCTCCTTATCCTTTCTGAAATAATTATAACATAAATTTATAGTATAGTCAAATAGTAGGACTTTAAGGATTTACCACTTTACCATGCTACTATACTAAAGTGAAACTTAACCTAAACTTAACACAACTATGCTTGATTCTTAACATAAAGTGTGCTATACTGAAGAGGGGAAGCCCGAAGCCCGATAGTCTGAGTTAGTGGCGACTAACTGGTGCCTCCCCCGATATTATACCATAGTAGTGTTAAGTGGGTATTATCAAAATGTTGACTTTTTGTTAAATTTCGGGCCGGGTAATTCCTTAACACCAAATTTACATAAGTGCCCGGGCGAAAAATTAACGCGGAATTTACATTCCGCGTTTCGCTGCCTGGGCTTTCAATTCGGTGTATCGCCGCATAATTTGGAAGCACTTGACGGTGTGGACGATGGGGCAAAAGTGGATGTAAAGAAACTGACCGAACGGCATCAGCAGAATCTTGCCATCGCGGGCATAGGTGGCGATGAAAGCCGTGCCCCAGAAGTAGAGCATAAACAGGGACGAGGTGAGCCAAACAGACAGAGCGACTTCGAAGATGATTTTCATTAGGTATGTTCCCCTTTCATTTCTTGTATATATATAATACCATATTTGACTGTTAAGAAGCAACGTATTTTCGGTAAAGTTTGTGTAAAGTTGCTGGCCGGCCAGTTTCTTAACATAAAGTTAACGACCATCAAAGATGGTCGTTTGGTTTAATCTGATAGGGGATAGTGGTTTCAGTATATTCATATACATCTTCCCAATGCCAATCGCAATTACAGTCATGGCAATGTGCTTCATAGGAAGCATATACTTTGCCATCGTATTCTTCAAAGTCCATGAAGATTACATCTTCAAGAATTTTGCCGCAATTCGGACATTTCATAAATTATTAATCCTCCTTAACAATTCCTTCCTCGAATTCATCATCAAGATAATCCCAACAAATATCTATACGCCATTGAACTCCGTCTGCGGTTGTAATCATATAGTCATAGTCTCCACAGTCCTCAACAGCAACGATGTTCTCATCCTCTGCGAAATAGTGTTCAAGAACTATGCGCGCTCGCTTGATAGAGGAGTAGACACCAAAATATCCATCTCCGAAGTAATTAGACATAACCACAAAAACGTTCATTCTGTGAAGTCCCCTTTCGTTTCTTTCTGTATTTATTATACTCCTAGCGGATAGAAAAGTCAAGTTAAGATTCGATTAAAGCATAGAAGCCGCGTTTTATAAAAAATTTATTATTACAATTAGGACAAAAACAATAAGGATATTTTTCACCGTAAACTTTTACTTGATTTACATTAAAAGAATATCCGCAAGCACAATCCACTGTAATAATAAATTTCATATGATTTGCCCCTTTCGTTTTTCTGTATATATTATAACTCTATCTGTGTGAAATGTCAAGTTAAGATTCGGTTAAGTTCTGGCCGGGTCCATCAACCATCGGGGCAAATCTCCCATATAGGCGGGTCTGTGCGATAAACTGGAATTACTTCATAATCATCATTTTCTGTGACTTCATATTCAATACGATGCATCCAATATTGTTTGTATTCATCTATGAATTTTGTGAGTTTGGTTTTGTCGGTGAATAATGCATATTCGTTATTCATATAATCATGAAATATGTAAAACATAAGTTAACCTCCTGTCCGGCCCGATTTTTAACATAAATTTAACCTCAAAGGGAGGGGAAGGGGATTATTCCCCTTCCTTTTCCTTGTCCTTCGCGGCTTCGCGCTTCGCCTTGTCCTTCGCGGCCTTTTCGGCGCGCTCCGCGGCACGCTTCGCCTTGGCTTCCTGCTTCGCGTTGTAGTCCGCGATTTCGAACGCCATCAGTTCGTCCGCGGTCATGTCCTCGCGCTGTTCGGCAACGATGACGCCGACACGCGCATAGCGGCGGTCGCCGTTCACATCTTCGACGATGCAACCATACTGGCGGTCGTTAATCTTGTGGAAACCTTCGATGTTGGCGACGTTCAGAGCGGAAAAGATAGCGGTGCGGATGTTGGAATCGACGATAGCCTTGGAAATCTTCATAATGTTTTCCCTTTCTGGTTTTAAGTGTTTTCCTTCACTTCTTGATTATATTATATCACAGAATTTGGGGTTTGTCAAGTAAAGTCTTTGTTAAAGAATCGGTTGATCGCCTTGCGCGATTTACGGCGGAGTTCGCGGCGCAACTTGCGGCGGTTCTTGTTATTGAAAACAAACTGGCGACACGATGCGGTCAAGTCCCACGCGGTGGTGTTCTTTTCCATGCGCTTGTAAAGGCTCTTTCTCATTTCCCTTCCCCCCTGACATATATAGTATAACAGAAAATCCAGAAGAAGTCAATAGGTTTACATAGATTTAACAATTCGGGCCGGGCGAATGTTAAGCGGACGTTAAGTCCGCTCAATCACCATGAGAACCTCGCCAGTTTCAGCAGAACAAGCATCAGCACCTGTGAAACTATGCTTTACAATAATTTTACACATACGTTCGTGGATGTCGTCCATGGTGCCACAATCATTACACCGCAAAATCTCGCCTTCAGCGGTGAAAAAGCGGCAAATAACGTTGGTGGTGTAAACGTAATAGGTATTGATAGCCATAATTGGTGTCTCCTTTCTTTTTTCTATATATATTATATTCCAACATTTAAGAGAAGTCAAGTAAAGATTTTGTTAACTACGGGCCCGGCCCGATTTTTAACAAAAAATTAACAGAGGGCTTTCGCCCTCTGTTTTTTACCGCAGGATGTAGGTGTTAGCCTTCCCCTTGGCTTCGGTCTTAACAACCTCGTCCGCCAGTTCATGGAGCAGAATATACTGCACCTTGGCACTGGTGAAATCTTCGGGGAGCGCATCGGCGCAACGCTCAAAGATTTCCTTGGCGGTGCCGCCTTCGGTCAGAGCGTCACGCAGGATGGGGAGAACCTGTGCCATCAGCACAGCACGTTCATTAGCACGCTTGGCCTTAGCCCTCGCCTTAGTGTCCTCGCTCGCCTTACGCGGCTTTGCGATCTGGTCGCGAATCTTCGTGAGGACTTCCACAACTTCAGTGGGGTTCTCAATGTCCATGGGGATGGAGTTGATGGCAATGTTCAGAGCGTCAATGCGGGTCAGAGTGTTCTTCATAGTGTTTCCCTTTCTGGTTTGTGAGGTTTTCCTTCCTCTGTTGTGTATTTATTATATCAGATTCTCAACCGTTTGTCAAGTTAAGATTCTGTTATAATCTAGTGGAGAGCGGGAGAATTGAACTCCATCCCTCTTGGGACGGCCCTCTTTTGCAAGTGGCCTACGCAATCGTCTTACGACTTACCGCGGTGACTCCCCTGATGTCACGTTCGCTCCCCTTGATGTATTCATTATATCACGTTTGTGATGTAATGTCAAGTTAAGATTTTATGAAGTTCCGAGAGAGCGGCTCGTTTTTCCGCGCGTAGGAAGGTATTTAAAGCCGATTACGTCGTTACACTTGCTTCGCTCTCCCCTTGGAACAATAATAGTATAGCAGAAATCGCGGTGAAAGTCAATACTTTTGCGTGTAAAGATTATGTTAAATCGCGGGCCGGGAAACTACTTAACATACATTTTGCATTGCCCGGCCCGAGTTAGCCTGGACTAACTGGTGGGCAAAAGAAAAGGGCTTGCGCCCTTTTCTTACTCCGCAAGGCGATAGGTGTTCGCCTTGCCCTTGGTCTCGGTCTTGATGACCTCGTTCTTCATCTCACGCAGGAGAATCGCCTGAACCTTCGCGGCGGTGAAGTCCTGCGGCAGACGCTCCTGCGCGGCGGAGAAAATCTCCTTCGCGGTCATGTCTGCGGTCATGACATCACGCAGAATCGGCACAACCTGCGCGCACATCTCGGCACGCTTCGCGGCGTTCTGCTCTTTGCGCTTCGCAGAAGCCTTCGCCTTGGAATCCTCGCTACGCTGGGAACGCTTCGCAAGGGTCTCACGCAGAGCGGTCAGACGCTCCGCAACTTCGGGCATGGTGTCCTTCATGGTCTCGATGGCGGTAGACAGAGCAACGGAGTAAGTCATGGTGTTCTTCATATTGATTCCCTTTCTGGTTTGATGGGGTTTTCCTTCCCCTCTCTTGTGTAACCATTATATCATGGTTTTTGGTGTTTGTCAAGAGGTTGGAGTGTTAAGTTTTTGTTCGCTCGCTAGGTGGGAACCGACAGTTAACAATCGCGCGCTTGTTCTCTCGTTCACTCTCTCCTGCGTCTTTGGCTTTCCTCTCGCCTCTTGACATATATAGTATAGCAGAATTTCCGCGCGAAGTCAAGGGTAAATCCAGGAATTAACATAATCTTAACAAAGCGGGCCGGGCGAGTTCTTAACATAAAATTAATAAAGGGAAAACTCCTTACGGAGTTTCCCATTTAATATCTTCAATAACATCAATATCGATATTATCATAATCAATAGCGTTATCGTGGTTCCATTGCATAAAGCGTTCCTGTTCGGGCGTGAGCATTACATAATGCTCCGTGCCATCCATTTCGCGGAAACGGTAACGAGTGCGGTCAGGCACGAAACTATTAGCCATTGCCGCACGGTTGGCAATAATGGCGGTGATTATCTCAATCTTAGAGGGCTTGGAACAACTCTGGGCACCTTCGGAAGCACTGAGAGCCAAAAGCTCTTCAAAGGGCAGATGGGATAGGGTGTGCATCATCTTAACAACATCGAACATATTGATTTATTCCCCTTTCTTTTGATGTATTTATTATAGCATAGTTTTGATAGGGAGTCAAGTTAATTATTCGTTAAGTCTGTATTTACCTTGCGGTTTAATTGGTTCTTCATCAATTTGAATAGAAGGTTCTACAAAATGATGAAACCACCAAAAAGAAAACTTCTTATAGTTTTTAGAGTAGATGCGGCCCCAATACCAGTTTCCGAACAGGTGAATAATGGGATAGCCGTGGTCACGCAAACGCTGGATTCTTTCTTCAATACTCATAAATGAAATCTCCTTTCCTTTTCTGTATATAGTATACATCAAAGCAAGAATGAAGTCAAGTTAAGTTTACGTTAAATAACGGGCCGGCCGGAAAATTAACATAAAAATAACAGAGGATTATTCATCCTCTGTTATCGGCTGGGACACAAGAGCCTTGAATCCTACGGTGTTAAGGTCTTTTACGACCTTGCGTGCGGCACGTTTACGCTCCTTTTCCTTTTCGGCACGTTCCGCTTTTTCCTTACGCTTTGCCGCCTTATCGGCACGGTCGGCAAGCACGAGTTTCCAATCTTCGGCGGCGGCGTAACCGTCAAAGGGGATATAACCGCCGTTGCCATCACGCTCACCGCGAGGGATGCTCACCTTGATAACGGCAAACTTTTCGTTGCCTTCGCTGTCAACGACAGGCAGAGCCAGTTCGCTGGCACTAATCGGGAGAATGTCGCTGATGGGATTCACGGCATTGATGACGGTCTGGAGAACCTGATTGCGGATTTCGGTTTCAAGAGATGCTTTACTCATGGGCGTTGTCCTTTCTGGTTTGTGGTGTTTTCCTTCACCTTCTGGAATTATTATAGCAGATTCGGGAGGGAAAGTCAAGTTAAGAAATCGTTAATTATTTCTTCGAGGCAAAGTTCGTCGGGTTCAATGTCGCTATATTCAATCGAGATAGAATTGTCCTCATTTCGCGTATAGACGGTATGCGGGTTATTGGTGTCAACTTCAATGGTGATAATCATTTGACTTTCTCCTTTCACTTTCTATAAATATAATACCATAATTTCCACAAAAAGTCAAGTAAAAAGTTTGTTAAATCTCGGGCCGGGCGGAGTTAGGGAGAACTAACTATTCTCCCATTCTTCCCAACTGTCCCAAAAGAGACCCCAATCATCACATTCTTCCATCGGGTCACGTTCATAGCATATTCCATCATGATAATAAAGGCAGTCCCAACCATTGCAGGGGCAATAAACGGGTTCACGTTTGCCCGTGTTAGGATCAAAGTGCTTTCCGTCAGAATCTTTTAGAAAAAAGTCTTTCATTCCTTTTCCCCTTTCATAGCGTCGCGGCAAATCTGTTTGCCTTGTTTGCGCTCGTGTTTCTTGTTCTTCTTCTTCGCGGGAATGACGGAAGGGCGATAGCCGACCCAAGTGGAACGTTTTTGATTTTTCTTTTCCATTTGTATTCCCTCACTTTCTGGAATTATTATAGCATAGCGGAAGTTAGAAGTCAAGTTAAGATTATATTAAACCGCAGAGTTTAGCAAAAACAGGCAGAAAAGGTATTATAATTCCAAAAATTAAGAGTTCCCAAATTATCCTTTCTTTTTTACAATTTATCAAACCACAAATTCCCAACAGTCCCCAGATGAAAATAATAATGCTAAACACTATCATAATGCTGTCCCTCACTTTCTATATATAGTATATACGATTTGCGCGCGGAAGTCAAGTTAAGATTCTGTTAAATGGCAGGCCGGGTGATTGTTAAGATGTGGTTAATTACCACATCTCATCAACTTCATACATATCACAACCGCAGTAGGGGTCGTAGTTAGTTTCGTCTACGTCGTCGGGAATGTCGGGTTCTTCAAAAGTATCCTCGCCATAGAACGAGATGGTGTTTGTCGCATCATCATATTCAACTGTATCAATAATACAATACTGATTAAGATACATATCACCGAGCACAACCGCATCTTCGGGCATCTTCTGGAGTTCCTTAATCAATTCCTTAACAGTCATAAAATAAATCTCCTTTCTTTTTGTATATATAGTATAGCAGAATCTAGGAAAGAAGTCAAGTTAATTCTGTGTAAACTATCTGGCCGGCCCGAAAATTAACAAAGAATTAACGGAGAGCGAGCGCTCCCCGTTTTACCTTCATCCAACAATTTCGTTTAATTCCCTTAAAGTTCTTATCATATTCCAGACATTTTTCCATGATTGCCTTTTCAATCTTAACATCATCATAACCTTTGTGTTCCTCGTGGAAGTCAGGATTATTTGTTAAGAAAGAGTAAACCGTCTCGGCGGTGGCGCGGTAGTTCTTGCCGTGATTGGAATAGTGGCGGTTAGTTTCGGCAAACGTTTTATATTCGCTAGTTTGACAAATGCTGTCGCAAGCCATATTCCAAATACATACAAAGTTAGTAGAGTAAGGGAAGAAGTAACGATGTTTAGATTTCGTTAAGAAACGAAGCGTGGTGTTAAGGGCGTTGCGGTCAAAATTACAATTATACGCCGCAACCGTATGGCAATCATATTTTTCCATTATGTTAAGAATATGACGCCGTGCCGTCAGAAAGTCAATCATTTGACGCTTTCCCTGCTGGATGTCGGCAACGTATTCAGGAATCTTATCGCCGTAGTAGGCAACCTTTACCAATTCGCGCTCATAAACGAAAGTGTCACGAATCACGAAAGAGCCCTGTTCACATATTGTGCCAGTGCAAAGGTCAATCAGCATAAAGCCAATATCATAAACAATGGCATCGGTTGTATCGTTCGCGGTTTCAACATCAAGAAGCAGAAGGTAGCGGTCAGTAATGTTAAGAATCATTTCGATTTAGTTCCTTTCCTAATTTCTGTATATAGTATACACCTGCAACGAGCAAAAGTCAAGTTAAGATTTTGTTAACTCGCGGGCCGGGCGAAAAGTTAACATAAAATTAAAGAAGGGCATTGCCCTTCTTAATGAATCATTCCATAAATAGAAAGCCAATTATTAATTTTTTCATCAATAATATCGGGGTCGATTACGATGTTAAAACGGTCATTAGGGACATGAGTATTAGGATAACATTCGACTAAATAATCAATCATATCAAGTTCAATATGCTTTGGATTGATTTTTCCGCAATCCCACCCTTTAATAATTTTTACTGTCCATACTTCTTTATAAGAACCTGTGTAATTTTTTTCATGTTCATTGGCTCTTTTATAAAGAGTACGTTCAGTTGTTCCTACTTTTGAAAAAAGAAAGCGTCCATTGAAATCATAATAATACATAAGATAAAACCATTTTGCTGCGCGGTGAATATCGTGGAACGCATTGCCTTCACTGATGCGGCGGATACGATTTTTTACTTTTTGAGTTTTATCAATAATAAAATCTTTAATCCATTTATAGCCGATAACAATTCCTTTTTCAATATACTTAATCAATTTGGTATAAGCAGAATAAACTTTATGATAAGTACAATAGGGGTTAGAATAAATATTCCACTGGGTTTCTACGGCGATTTTGTACTGCTGTTCATTCTGCTTCATTGTTGTTATCTCCTCTCAACTTTCTATATATAGTATACACTATAAAAGCCAAGAGGTCAAGTTAAATGATTGTTAACTCCGCGCCCGGCCCGAAAATTAACGAAATCTTAACAAAAGAAAATGTAAAGAAAAACCACCCCGAAGGGCGGTTAGTTTCACTTCACCATGTAGGTGAAGGCAGACTTGCCATTGTCAATCTTGACAACCTCGTCGCGCCAGTAGTTCAGCAGAGCATACTGAATCTTGTGCGCGGTGAAGCCGTCAGGCAGGTCGTTCTCGCACTTGGCGAAAATTTCCTTGACCGTCATCGGCTCGGTCATCACGCCGAACACGATGGGCTTCGCGACATCGTAGGCGTCAGCCTTCGCCTGCGACTTGGCAACGGTGCGCTCATACTCGGCGCGAATGTCCTCCACCACGGTGGACAGGTCAACGGTGTCGTCAGAGTTCACGAAGTAGTTATACAGAGCGGTCAGAGTGTTCTTCTTCATAGTGTAGTGTCCTTTCTGGTTTGGTGGGTTTTCCTTCCCTTTGATGTATTTATTATAGCACCAATCGGCTATAATGTCAAGTTAAGAGTTTGTTAACCATTCGCGGCGTCACCATGGGACTTGTGGCTTAGCCGCTCTCTAACTAAGTAGATTGGTCACCCATCCTTTACTGTCCGTCCCTTGCCCTTTTGACACTTATATTATAGCAGAAATGCTATCAAATGTCAAGTTAAGAGTTTGTTAAAGGATTCTTCCTCTATCTACTGGGTTCTTTCAACCAGATTCGGCAAGAACCCTTTAACACCCTTATTATATCACGATTTCCCAACCTTGTCAAGTTAAGATTTCGTGAAGTTGAGAGGGTATGGCGTAAATTGTGTCGCTCTGGGCGCGGTGCGTCCAACTTGTTTCCACCGCTCTCCCTCTCAACTGTATATAGTATAGCAGAATTTGGACTGAAAGTCAATAGTTTATAATGTAAAGTTCTTGTTAAAACGCGGGCCGGGCCTGAATTTAACATAAACTTAACTTGACATTGCGGGATACATCCTATATAATATATATAGAAAGAACGAAAGGGGCATTCAAAATGAAATCTGATTATCGTGTGCGCGCCATGAATTTCCTGCGGTCTATCTTTCCTTATATCGATGGGTATCTGTGGGATGTGAGCGAAGTCGAATATCAGGTAGAGAAATATAATTATGACAAGAACCGTCATGTTTCGGTCTGTTGTGGTTCGGCGCGGATTGCCCTTATTACCTCTGATTACGTTATCAAATGGGATTATGATACCGATTGTGTTAATGACATTGGTGGATGTGATGATGAATACCGTGCCTATCAGGAAGCTAAGCGGGTGGGTTATGAGTATTTGCTCGCGGAAGTTACGCCTGTTGAATATCGGGGGTTGCCGTTTGTAATTATGCCGCGTATTGATAAGGTGGGAACGGATTATAATGGCGGTGAAATTCGGGATTACTTAACGGAGCAGGAATATAAATGGGTGATTAAATTTGATAAGGATATTCATTCTTATAATTGGGGCATCCGTAATGGGAAAGCGTGTCTTATTGATTACGCCTTCACGCAGGAAGTGCTTGATAGGTATAATTAACAAGTGCGAAAGCACTTGTTATTTTTATGTTAAATGACTGGCCGGCCCGCGAATGTTAAGTTTTTGTAAAGTGCTTGACTCCTGATGGAATTTCTGCTATAATATAATTGTTCCAAGGGCAGGGAGGTAAGGACGGATAAGCGAGAGAGTTCACAGAAACTTAACTTGACAATCCGCTGAATCTCTGCTATAATGATTACAGAAGCCAAGGAAAAGGCTAAAAAACCAGAAAGGGAATAATATGAACGCTAACGAAATCAAGTCCACCGCTCGTCAGATGACTATCTCTGCTATCATGCCTTCTCTGATGGAGAATGATGCTGTCAAGTTCGCTGATGGTTCCTTCGCCATCCTCCAGACTGTTGACGGTCAGGAAGTTTGGACGGAAGTCACCGTCAAGTCCAAGTCGTGGAAGGACACTAAGGTGTCCAAGGCTTTCGACCCCTTCGTGGCTGCGGAAGAGTGGGAAGCCGAGAAGCGCATCAAGGCTGATGCCAAGGCTGTCAAGGATGCTGAAAAGGCTGCCAAGGTAGCCAAGGCTAAGGCAAAGAAGGAAGAGGCGTAAGCCTCTTTTCTTTTTCTTAACAGTTAGTTGCGACTAACCGGGCCGGACACTGTCTAAATTTTGTCATAATATAGATTTAACTTTGTCTTTGCCTTTCTTATAATCTTGTGCTATACTATATATAGAAAACAGGGAGGGTAAAACAATGAATGAAAATTTCGCAAAGGTTTGGGTGTTGGGTGTTTCGGTTATGATGTTCTTTGCTTGTTTCTTTGGGCGCGGTTGGCTGTTTGGTGTCGTGGCTATGCTGATATTAGGATTTGTTAAGATGAGGTAAAGCCGCGGACCGGCCCGAAAATTAACAAAGAAATAACAAAAGAAGGAAGGGTTAAACCCCTTCCTTCTCATAACTCCATTTAAATCCACCCGCTGTTTTTCTTTTTCCACTGGCGCATTTAGATATGCTACTTCCATCACATCCAGTGGCATTTGATGCTTCTGTTATAGTTTTATATTCCTTAATAAAATTACCTTTGGTATCATATTGATAAATCTTTTTAGGCACAGAAGTATCATATCCTAATGCGTTAAGTGCTCGTATAATACAATGACGGTCGTGTCCTAAAATGCGGCCAATTTCACTACAAGATTTATTATCATTCCATAATTTTTCTGCTTGGTCTATATCTAATTTGGCTTGTCCGTCACCGCCACGTGTCATATTATAACCATTACCGTCAGTATAATAAGTTTTATATATTTTTATTAGTTCAATTTCTTTTTCTTTTGCTTCTGCTTGTGTTAAATTAGAAAATAATATCTTGTGTTTTATATTATCCCAACCATATTTTAATATGGCTCTTGAAATTAAAGGTTGTTCTTTATATCCAGAACCAGATGGTCCCCATCTATATTCTGGTTTTCCTGCGGCAATGCCTATATAACTTTTATTATTTGGAAAAGTATGTTTATATACACACCATATATTATTCATGTCTATCACCTCTATTATATAAGTGAGAAGGCTTTATGCCTTCTCACTCTTTTCGCGCTGTTTCTTCAATTTTTCTGCTGCCTTTTCTGCCTGTTCGGACAGTTTGGCTTCATATGCCTTTACCTTTTCATCCAGATTAAAGGCTTCCGTGCGCTGAGTGTTATACCAGTTCGGGCAGGAAATCTCAACCTTGGCGAACAGCGGGTGTCCGTTGTCCTCTGCGGTGCCCATGGGGATGGCGTAGGTGAAATCGTCAATCTGGATGGCATTACCGAAAAACTCGGTGAACTGTTCGGCGACGGCGGTCTTAACGTTGGTGCGAATCTCCATCTTAGTCATGTTGTTTCCCTTTCTGGTTTGGAAGAGTTTTCCTTCTCTTATGTACTTATTATAGCAGAAGTTGGAAAGATTGTCAAGTTAATTCTTTGTTACTTCAACTCTCCACGGAGGAACCCACGCCCATTTGAATTCATCATTGCCGACGATATGTCCGAGAATGCCATCAATCAAAGCATACCACGGAACAACCGAGATTTTCCATTTGCCGTCGGTATCTTCCCATTCAATGAAGCAATGCCACCACTTATTTACATTCGTTATCATTTTGTTTCCTTTCTGGTTTTATAAGTGTTTCCCTTCACTTGATGTATTTATTATACCATGGAATGACTGATTTGTCAAGTTAAGGATTTGTTAAATCCTGGACCATCTGGTAAATCTTTTCGTAATCTTCCTGATAACGATAGATGTCGAAAAGGTTAACGCGCATCCGCTTAATTTTAGGTGAAGCGGGCTGGCGCTTAATCCAGTTTCTAATTTCATCAAGATTCCAATTCATTTCACATCCCCTCTTTCTATAATTATTATAGCAAAGATTTGGGAGGAAGTCAAGTAAAGATTGCGTTAAAAATCGGGCCGGCCAGAAAAGTTAAGATTCTGTTAAGCGAGGCTTAACAGAATCTTCATCATGTCATCGGGGTGGTAGGCGTTGCCGCCCCACGCTTCACGATTCGGGGCTTCATCATCGAACAGGATGCCCTCGCCACACACTTCCCACTTGTTGCGACCGTAGGCGACAATGTTAACTGCATCCCACTTGACGGAGCCGAGATGCTTGCGGAGCCACCACAGCTTGGCGGCGGTCACAGCTTTATCATATTCGGGAGTGCTGGATTTGCTCAGCCAGCTGATGATACCGAGCTTGTAACCAGCTCGCTGGAGCTTGTTCAGCGTCCGTGCCAGCTTGTTCATATTGACCAGCGGAGCCGCCAGCTTGTAGGGAGCGGGGTCAGCGGCAATCAGCATCGGGAGCCAATTCTCAACGCCATACAGGTTCGCGATCGTGCCATCCATATCGAACCAAATCATCTGCTTCATTTTGTTTACTTCCTTTCCTCTTTCTGTATATATTATATACCGAGCGGCGGCAAAAGTCAAGGGGTTAAAGGATGATTTAACATGGATTTAACATGGCGGGCCGGGCGTTTTCTTAAAATGAAATTAATAGTTAGTTAGAAGAAACTAACTCTCTGGCCGGGTAATTACTTAACATTGAATTTACAAAATGAAATTCGGGATTCATTCGAAAATGAATCCCGTCATCATTTCATTGAACTCGGAAAATGAAATCTCATTATCGGGATTAGCCGCATTGTAATCCCACCACATATAAACTTGTTCCTGGTCGGTCAAATCTTCCCAAGTCTGAAAAGTATTATGCTTTGTCATTTTAGGATTTCCCCTTTCATTTGTTTCTGTAATTATTATATCACTAATGAAATAAAATGTCAAGTGGTTTTAGGATGTTTAACATAGAATTAACATTACTTGGCCGGCCAGTAAATTAAAATAAAATTAACAGATCGATTACGGGAGAATAATCTCCCGCACCGTCCATTCTACGCCACAGCAATTCGTTCTGAAATTGGCGGCCGCCTGTGCCTCTTCGCGCGTGCGGTAAGAGGAAGAGCCTTCAAAATTGCCACAGTAAATTCGATAGACGATCATAAAATGAAATTCCCCTTTCGTTTCTTTCTGGAATAATTATAGCACATTGAAAATGAAATGTCAAGCGATTTTGGGAAAGTTAACATAGTTTTTACATAGTGTCCGGCCAGCAAATTAACATTAAAATAATAAACCGCGAGGGTTAGCTACTCCCTCGCGGCAGGCTTCAAACATCATTGACTTGCCCAAGGTCAATGGGGAACGGTTTTCGCGTAATCGTGGGGTCAGTTCTCCACCGCCAAGTGGTCTGTTGCCCCTCACTCTAACCCAATGGAATCACTCCCTCTTTCCTTTCGACATATATATAATAACATAATTTCGAGAGGAAGTCAAGTTAATTGTTTGTTAAGTCGCGGGCCGGCCGCGAATTTTACATAAAATTAAAGAAGGTTTAACGCCTTCTTTAATTACAAACCTGTTCGATGGTGGTGCCAATAATCCCGAAAATCAGCGGCGTTGCCCAACACAGAGCGCCATAGGGAACCTTACCCATAGACCACAGAATAAAGTCAATCAAACCAGTGAGAACGAGCAGACAACTTATCTGAATACGCATAGTGTTTCCTTTCTGGTTTTATAGTGTTTCCTTCACTTGTTGTGTATAGTATAGCATGTTGTGGGTGAGTTGTCAAGTTAAGATTTGCTTAAAGCAAACCAAACAGTTTTGCCGCGATGGGCGATAACATCATCATGCTAAGAAAAACAATCATACGCCAATTCACTTTGAAGCAATCATTTTCATCAACATCATCGGCGTGAACAATACCAAAGAAACCAAACAGGCAAGCAACCAACACATACGGAATCATCAAAAACTTCATTTTCTTTCCCTCACTTTCTGTATATATTATACACCATACTTATTAAGAAGTCAAGTTAATTCTATGTTAACTTACAGGCCGGCCAGAAAGTTAACGCAGACTTAACGTCTACGTCCTCTCTGTCGCTTTGCGCTCTGCTGGTCAAAACGTTCATACGCGCTGATTTTACGATATTCGTTATACTCGGCTTCGGTGATTTCCTTGCCATAGATTGCCATGCGCGTGTGCTTAACGCTCGGCATCCTGCGCGCCTTGTCGCACGCATCCAGAAGATTATTTGCCGCGATTGCGAACTTGATTTCAGTGCTGTGGCCTACGCCGCAATGACCCCGATGACACATGACCATGTAGAACTTCATTTGAATTACTCCCTTCGTTCTTTCTGTATTTATTATAACAGATTGGTTGATGGTTGTCAAGTTAAGTTTTAGTTATGTTGTATTTTGAGATACCAAAAATGCTTTGAAATCGCAGACATATCAATAACTGCTTTACGTGCCTTGTCAATGTCGTAAAAAACAATGCAAGAGTTAGTAGCGTCATTGGTAACAATGTATTTAGTCATATTATTTTCCTCACTTTCTGATATTATTATACACCATCGTGCCAGGAAAGTCAATACTTTTTATGTTAAGAGTGTGTTAAACAACGGGCCGGCCAGTGGAAAGCCTGCGCTCTCCGTTAGGCCGCGGGGCGGACGATCAGGTCCGCCCGATCCGCCCAAGTCAGGCGGAGAGCCTGCGCTTCGCGCAGGGAGAGACCCGACAGGATGACCCTGCCAGTGCTGACCTTGTAGATTTCGAACATTTTGTTTTCTCCTTTCTTTTGATGTAATTATTATACCAGATTATTATTCAGTTGTCAAGTTAAGAGTTTGTTAACGAACGGGCCGGCCAAAGGGTTAACGGCGACTTAACAGCCGCCGTTTTACTTGTGTTTTAGAGCAGACCACAGAAGTGAGCCACGACAGGAGTCAGAAGAAACATACCAAGTATTACCAGCATACGCCAATTTACTTTGTAGCAACCATTTTTATCAGTATCATTCGCATGCATCCCACCGAAGATTCCAAACAGCCCCATGATGACTACCCAAACAACCAGCAAAAACTTCATTTTCATTCCCTCTCTTTCTATATTCATTATACCAGATTGTAGCTTGTTTGTCAAGTTAAGCTTCTGTAAAGTTCCCAGTCGGGTGGCTGGACGCCTTGCCTTTAGGCGTTGGCGTCCAACCATGCCAGCATCTTGGAGCTGGTGGCCGCAATCCGGATGATCCCGCGCTCGTTGAGCTTGGAGAACTTCCGCAGGAACTTCTCGAACTTCGTGGCGTTCATCTTGTAGATGGTCACCAGCTCGTCCGCGATGGTCACATACCAGAACTCGGAGCTTGCCACCTGCTCGAAGTAGGCCGTCAGGCTCGCCTCGAAGCTGTCCGCCAGCTTCATGTTGGTCAGGCTCGCCTTGGAGCTTTTCACGCTCGCATGGAACTCGGGCACGTCGGAGCCCTCGTTAAAGCGCGTGTTGGCATCCTTCGCAGCGTCCAGCCCATGGGCAGCTTTCGCCGCAGCTTCGGCGAATTCGCCGCCGTTGAGCCAGCTTTTGCCCCCGTTGATGCTATACTTCGCGCCCTTGCGCGTCGCGTCGTAGGTGTAGCTCAGATTCATAGCCTTCATGTACTTCATTGTCTTGACCTCCCGTGTTTCATTTTCTGAATACAGTATAGCACACGGAATTGTTAAAAACCAGCATGTTTGTGTTTAGAGTTGGTAAACTTTTATGCGCGTACTGCACAAATATTATGCGTTATTCTGTACAGATTGCATAAAGTATTATCTTTATGTAAAGGCAGGTGTACAATCTGCACAAGCAATTTGTGCAAATTGCTAGTATTATTAACATTAGGTTAAATCGTGCGGCTGTGTGTTAAATTTTATCGCTGTTTTCATTATGTTTTCGTTAATTAGTCAATAGTCAAAGATAGTCAAACAAGCCTGAATTTACGAAAAATTTACAAAGTTTTCGCCATAAAGTTTTAACATATACATAATACGCAGTTAACATAGGTGTGGTATAATGTCGGGGGACCCTCGAGTTAGCCATGACTAACCAGAGTTAGTTAGTCTAAACTAACTCTGTAGGCCGGCCAGCCAGTTAACGAAAACTTAACAAAGTTTTCGTTAGCCAGGACTAACAAGAGTTAGTCATAACTAACTCGACCCTCCCCCGATATTCTACCATAAAAATGTGGCAACAGTATTAAGTGCGCGTTAAAAATATATGTATTTATTGACATATTTATTTAACACAAACATGCGTGTAGATTTAACATTTGTATGGTAAAATATCGGGGGACCCTCTAGTTAGTTACAACTAACTTTAGTTAGTTAGTCAAAACTAACTGGCCTGGCCCGTTATTACCATACCATCACTTTATCATAGTAAAGTGATATTACTTTACTATGCTACTATATTATCATACTACTACTTTACTATGCTACCACTTTATCATGTTACTATATTGTCACTTTACCATGCTACTATGATGAAAGTCAAAAGTCAAAGAAAGTCAAACGCCTGGCCAGTAATTATTACAAAACCATTTAATTATTACAGAAGTATTTCATATTTTATTTTTCCTCAAAATAGCGGTGGCCCACGATTGAAAAAAAGTTGCACAAAAAGTTAAGTCAGAGTGTTATAGTTGTGTTAATTTGGCCTGTTGAAAACGTTTTCGTAGTGGGTTTCTTTACATGGAATTAACATTTTTCTTGTGCTGTTTGTGCACTTTTTTCGTATCGCCCCGTAGAGCCGTTTTTAAGTGATATAATCAACCGGCCGGTTATTATAACCGTGAAAAATGCCCTCACAGAGAAAGGTCGCACAGAATTGTAATACTTCTGTAATAGTTAGTTAGTCAAAACTAACTACTGGCCGGCCAGCAAGTTTACATAAAGTTTACATAAAAAGATATTGACAAATCTGGTTTGATGTGTTATAATGTATTCAAGAAGAGAGGCAAGGATGGGCTGAGCAAGGAACGCGGGCACGGAAGCCGCGGAGTTAACGAACTCTTAACTTGACAGTTCGCTGAATCTCTGGTATAATGAATACATCAAATGAGAGGGGCGTTAACAATGATGTGGGTGCTTCCTGTGTATGTGATCGTGGCTGTGGTGTCGTGCTTTGTGGGTATTGCCAATGCTGACAATCCTCGTTGGTTGTTCAATTATGGCATGGTGTTAGGGCTGTTGATGCTGGTGCTGTCGCCACTGGTTGCCAAGGCTGTGGGTGTTCTTTAACGAATATATGGCATGAAAGAAGGCTGAAAAGCCTTCTTTTTTTGATCTAAGAAGTTAGTTAGTCTAAACTAACCGTTCTGGCCGGCCAGATCGTTAACATGAACTTTACAGAAGAAATTTTCAAAAACCTCTTGACATTTGCGCTTCTATGGTGTATAATATACTCACAAGGTTGAGAGAGAAAGGAAGTAAACACCATGAAGAAGATTTTCGCCAAGACCCTGGCCATCAACGAGACCCGCGCGCTGATCAACGAAGGCTACAAGTACAGCGTCGATTGCGACTACACCACCTGCGGCACCACTGACCCGTGGAGCGGAATGCCTGACATCGACAACAACGTGGCGGTGTTCACCGACAAGGCCGAAGCCGAAGCCTTCGCCGCCGAGCAGGTCTGGCCCTTCAATCACAACGTGCATGGCAAAGTCGAAGAACTTCGTTGGGGTGAGACGTGGAGCGAGATGGAAGCCCGCATGGAGCGCGAGAAGGCCGAGCGCAAAACCAAGAAGGACGCCAAGGAAGCCGAGAAGGCCGCGGCCGCTGGCATGACGGTGGCCGAATACAAAGCCGCGAAGGCCAAGGCCGCCAAGCGCGCGAAGCTGGAAAAAGAACTTGCCGAACTGGAAAACCTGCTTGCCGCGAAGCGCGAAGAACTCGCCAAGATGTAAGAAGGGCGCAAGCCCTTCTTATTTTTATGTTTATAGTTAGTTAGTATAGACTAACCAACCTGGCCGGCCAGTAACTTAACATATACTTTACATAAAAAAGAGTTGACAAGTGTCCGGTTATGTGCTATAATAGTATCAACGAAAGGGAAAGACAAGGAGGAAAAAACAATGAAGTTTTACTGGATTCGTGAGGATGGACGCACGAACGTAACCTTCAATGCTCATGAGGACGAATGGATGATTAAAAATGGCTGGCGTAAAATCAGCAAGGCTGAATACGAAAGCGCCGCGGATGCAATCCTCCGCAAGTGGGCGAAAGCGAATGGGATGGGCTAAACCCCATCCTTTCCCATTAATAAAGACTTAACACAAAGAGGGCTTGACAAAAGCCCTCTTTTTTGCTATAATATAGTTGCACCGGAAGGGAGGGACAGGGGAGAGTGAAGGCATAGGTTAGTCATAACTAACTCATTCGGATGCCCGAATCTGCCTTTGTTAAGCGTCTGTTAATTCGCAAAAAACCTATTGACATTGCTATTTCGGTGTGCTATAATATAGTCAAGAAATGAGAGAGAGGTGCTAAACAATGACTTACTACTTCGATATGGACGGTGTGCTGGCTGACTTCCATTCTAACTATACTAACCGCGGACAGGCTCTGTCCTATGCCTACCTTGCCAACCTCGCCCCTTTCATGGCGAATGTTAACCTGCTGAATAATCTGATCAATGCCGGTGAAAATTGCTACATCCTGACCAAAGCGGCGAATGAAGCGGCGAAGAATGGTAAGATTGATTGGCTGAAAAAGTATGTCCCTGCGCTGGCTCTTGACAAGTTTATCTGTATTGTTGGATATGGTAAAAAGATCGATTATATCCGTGAAGATGGTATTTTGATCGATGATGACGTGAAGAATACGCGTCAGTGGGAAAAAGATGGACACAAGGCTATCCTGCTGAATGCCAAGGGTGAAGCGGTGGCGCTTTAAGCCACCGCATCACGCTTTGTTAAGAGTTAGTTAACTCTCAAAAAACCTATTGACAACGCCTGATCTGTATGGTATACTATACTCACAAAGCAAGAGAAAAGAGGTTAACACCATGAAGAACCTGCTGAACGCCTACAAAGCCACCACCGCCGCGGCTGCCTACATCATCGGTTTCTTGATGAATGACAAGGTTTACACCATCTATCTGAACGACCTGCCCGAATGGCTGGTAGGTATGGACAGGGAAAGCACTTCCCACGGCGGTGCCCGCAAGCTCCGCATCCGGATGAACACCATCGCCCGCCACCGCCTGATGAACATGGGTGCCGCCTACATCGGCACGGCGGCCGACATCCTTGCAAGCCGCAAGAACAAAGGCGAGGCCTTCGAACAGTGGGTGACCGAGAACGCCGGGCAAGAGTGGCACAAGGATAGCGTCCCCTACTACATGGACGGCGACCTGACCGTGAACGGTGTCAAGTATCAGATAAAGTTTGAGTCCGCAAGCCTTGCGAACGAAACCACAATAACCAAAGCACTGGCGAGGGCATAAAGCCCTCGCCTTTATTGGCATTAATTCCCTACCTCTTTACTATACTTTAGCGTGTGAAAGTCCTGCGGATTGGTCGGTTTTAGCACTTTACTATACAAAAGTCCCGCGGGCAGGTAGACTTTATCACTTTACCATACTAAAGTGGCCATGACTATCCGCTTTAGCATAATAAAGTGACCGCCCCCGCCCGTTCTTAACACTTTAGCACTTCACCGCGCTAAAGTGGGGGCTACCATCTTTTTCCTACAAAATCGGTGGGCCGGGTGGGTGCCTTGCGCTGGCGACAAAAACTCAAACACCACCACCCTACTAGGTTTTTTGCGCCCGAAATAATCCTATCCCAGTGGTAGGATTTAGCACTTTAATATGTTAAAGTATGAAATTGCCACTTTAACACGGTGAAGTGATGTCGCGTTACCACTTTAGCAGACTAAAGTGAGTCGCCCGGCCGACCCCGGGGCTATGTTTGAGGAAAATGTTAAGTTTATGTTAAATTTTTGTTAAGGGCTGCCCAAATTCCACACCCGGCCTGAAATTCCACACCCGCCAGAAAATCAAACCCAAACACTTGACAAATCCCTTAAAATATGGTAAACTTTAAAATGAAGGAAGTTGTATCCCCAGTAAATGGAGATGTAAGCACATGAAAAAGAAATACTCACTCGACTACTCTATCGAGCGTGACATAGACCGTCTTCACGCAGTAGAAGAAATCCTTGACACGCTAGAAACCAACCCTACCAATTCTGAACTTGAACAAATGGCCTCTTACATCCTCTATGGCAAAGATGAAGAAGGCAAAAACGC
>Ga0326511_10001309_pt1 | contig 20812 bp, 16 predicted proteins | sample 0_2496_0518_D_FD_203701 | JGI IMG/M metagenome (GOLD analysis project Ga0326511, IMG submission 203701) | Bovine rumen microbial communities from UC Davis, California, United States - 0_2496_0518 | ecosystem: Host-associated > Mammals > Digestive system > Stomach > Rumen | place: USA... | reverse complement strand
AACACCATCCCGCCGCGTATCCGTATCATCGTGCAGCTCGTCGTCGTCTCCACCCTCGTGGTGCTGGTCGACCAGGTGCTGAAAGCCTACATGTACGACGTCAGCAAGCAGCTCTCCGTCTTCGTGGGCCTCATCATCACCAACTGCATCGTCATGGGCCGCCTCGAGGCTTTCGCCATGGTCGAGAAACCCCTGCCCTCGCTGCTCGACGGCATCGGCAACGGACTCGGCTACAGCGTCATCCTCATCGCCCTGGGCTTCGTGCGCGAGCTCTTCGGCAGCGGCACCCTCTGGGGCTACCCCGTGGTGGAAAAGCTCGGCCTCTACAACATCGGCTACGAGAACAACGGCCTCATGATCATGCCCCCCATGGCACTCATCCTCGTCGGCCTCATCATCTGGTGGCACCGCTCGCGAAACAAAGATTTGGTTGAACAATAAAACAATATAGGAACTATAGCCACTATAGAAACCATAGGAACTATAGAAACTATAAACACAGAACAATGGAATACATCAACATATTCATCAAGTCGATTTTCGTCGACAACATGATTTTCGCCTTCTTCCTCGGCATGTGCTCCTACCTTGCCGTGTCGAAGACCGTGAAGACCTCGGCAGGCTTGGGCGTGGCCGTCACTTTCGTGCTGCTCATCACCGTGCCCATCAACTACCTGCTCAACAAGTTCTTCCTCGCCCCCGGCGCCATGGCGTGGATTTCGCCCTCGCTGGCCGATGTGGACCTCTCCTTCCTCAGCCTCATCATGTTCATCGCCGTCATTGCGGCCATCGTGCAGATGGTGGAGATGGTGGTGGAGAAGTTCAGCCCCTCGCTCTACAACTCCCTCGGCATCTTCCTCCCGCTCATTGCTGTGAACTGCGCCGTCATGTCGGGCTCGCTCTTCATGCAGGAGCGCGGCTACGCCAACATCGGCGAGGCCACGGTCTTCGCCCTGGGCAGCGGCATCGGCTGGCTGCTGGCCATCGTGGCCATCGCCGCCATCCGCGAAAAGCTGCGCTACAGCCACATTCCCCCGGCCCTCCGCGGCGTCGGCATCACCTTCATCATCACAGGCCTCATGGGCATGGCTTTCATGTCATTTATGGGATTCAAGCTATAGCTGAGAATTGTGAGCTGTAAGTTTTAAGTAGGCTGACGCGGCCTGCGCAAGCCACTTAAAACTCACAGCTCAAAACTTAAAACTAAAAACTATATGACAACAACACTTATCATCTCAATCATACTCATCCTGGTGGTCATCCTGCTGCTGGTGGCGCTGCTCCTGGTGCTGCGCGCCAAGCTCATGCCGCAAGGCAACGTGAAGATCACCATCAACGACGACCGCGAACTCACCGTGCCCACCGGCGGCACCCTCATCTCCACCCTCGGCGAGCAGGGCATCCACCTGCCCTCGGCCTGCGGCGGCAAAGGCAGCTGCGGCCAGTGCAAATGCCGTGTCGTCAAAGGCGGCGGCTCCATCCTCCCCACCGAGGTGCCCCACTTCAGCCGCAAGCAGGTGCAGGAAGGCTGGCGCCTGGGCTGCCAGGTGAAGGTCAAGGAAGACCTCGCCCTCCGTCTCCCCCAGAGCATCCTCAGCATCAAGGAATACGAGTGCACCGTGGTCAGCAACAAGAACGTGGCCACCTTCATCAAGGAATTCAAGGTGCAGCTGCCCGCCGGCGAGCACATGGACTTCGTCCCCGGCTCCTACGCCCAGATACGCATCCCCAAGTTCGACATCCGCTACAGCGACTTCGACCGCTCGCTCATCGGCGACGAGTACCTGCCCGCGTGGGAGAAATTCAAGATGTTCGACCTCCGCTGCGTCAACACCGAGCCCACCATCCGCGCCTACTCCATGGCCAACTACCCCGCCGAAGGCGACGTCTTCATGCTCACCGTCCGCATCGCCACGCCGCCCTTCACGGCCGACCGCTCCGGATTCCAGAACGTCAACCCCGGCATAGCCTCCTCCTACATCTTCTCCCTCCGTCCCGGCGACAAGGTCATCATGTCCGGCCCCTACGGCGAGTTCCACGTGCGCGGCACCGAGAACAACACCTGGACCGACGACCCCCGCGGCAACGAGATGATATGGGTCGGCGGCGGCGCCGGCATGGCACCCCTCCGCGCCCAGATCATGCACCTCACCCGCACCCTCGACTGCCACAACCGCCCCATGCACTACTTCTACGGCGCCCGCGCCCTCAACGAGGTGTTCTACCTCAACGACTTCCTCGAACTCGAGAAGACGCACCCCAACTTCCACTTCCACCTGGCCCTCGACCGCCCCGACCCGGCCGCCGACGCCGCCGGCGTGAAGTACACTGCAGGCTTCGTCCACAACGTCATGTACGACACCTACCTCAAGGACCACCCCGCCCCCGAGGACATCGAGTACTACATGTGCGGCCCCGGCCCCATGAGCTCCGCCGTCGTCAAGATGCTCGACTCCCTCGGCGTCCAGCCCGAAAGCATCGCCTACGACGACTTCGGCGGCGGCGCCCCCAAGAAGTGACGATGGACCGCCGGCGTCCCGCCGGCACAAACAACCTGGACCGCCGGCCTCCCGCCGGCACAAGCAACAATATGGACCGCCGGCGTCCCGCCGGCAACAAACATCCATCAAAACAACAGATACCGCCTGACGGCTCCTCCGCCAGGCGGTATTCGCATATATGCAGGAACCTGAACCCCGCTGAAAACCAGCACCAAATAGCCACCCCCTCTTACTCCTCTCTTACTCCCCTCCTTACCCCCTCCTTATGAAAAATTTCAAAAGTAAGCAATAATAAAGCGAGGATAACGTTATCGTAAATGGAAAACAAACTGGATATACTGCCTTAACCGCTAGCAACCAACTATTTGCCAGCCCCATCTGTAGAGACGCAGCGTGCTGCGTCTCCCGGTAGACAGAAACATTTCATGGAGACGCGGCATGCCGCGTCTCTACAGAAGAGGACAATCGGCAACCCGCGGCAGCAAATAATTCGCGTAATTCGCCTGTAATTGACCCGCGTAGCATTCGAATAATTCGATTAATTCGCCGTTAAAAAAAAATTATTTCGCCGTTTTAAAACGTTTAATATCAAACACATTCGCCTATGGCTAAACAGACAGAAGGATTCCTTGGGGGCTTCAACGGGAAGCTCGGTCCGGTGGTGGGATACCGCTGGAAGGGACTGTGGTGCATGCGCTCGCAGTCGCGATTTGTCAACAACCCGCGCACCGAGGCGCAGCAGGCGCACCGCGCCCTGTTCAAGGCCGAGGTGCAGCTCGCCGGCAGGATGCGCTGGGCCGTGAACATCGGCCTCAAGCTCCCGGCCGACGAGATGAACATGACCACGCTGAACCTCTTCGTCAAGGCCAACCAGCAGGCTTTCAGCTCCGTGGACGGCGCGCTGAAGGTGGACTACGCCGCCCTGCAGGTCAGCGGCGGCCCCGTGGCGCCCGTGGCGCTGACCGAGGCCTCGGTGGACGGGGACAACGTGCTGAACGTCAGGTTCGAGAAGAACCCTCTGCGCCGGAGCTGCCAGAGCTTCGACAACGTATACTTTTGGATTTACAACGAGGAGCTGGAGCGGGGCTACCTGAGCAACGCCGTCTACCGCCGCATGCAGAAGGCGAGCGTGGCGTTGCCGGACGATTTCTTTGCCGGCGGGACGCCGGCGCTCCATGTCTATGCCTTTGTGCAGGACGCCCAGGGGCGCTGCTCGGAGACGGCGTATGCCGGGGTTGCCGGATTTTCCGGGGAAGCCGGATTTTCCGGAGAAGCCGGAGTTTCCAGGGTTTCCGGAGTTTCCGGAATTTCCGGAGCTTCCGGAGCTTCCGGATTATCCGGGGTTTCCGGGGTTTCCGGGTTCGCCGGGGAGACCGTCGACCCGGAGACGGGCGAGGTGCTCGCCCCCACCCCCTCCGCCCTGCGGGGGACGCCGCCACGGCAAGGGGACAAGCGGGCCGCCGCCGACGGGCTGTCGCCGTCATACAGGATTAGAGAATAGCGTCCGCGGCAAGATTTGAATATTTTTGTATCTATATCGTTTTTTTTTCGTAAATTTGCACTTTCAAATTTATGAGGAATATTATATAATAACAACAAAAACAACACACTCTATGGAATTACCCAAAATTCACTCCATCACGAAGAAGCTCCTTGTGGCCCTGGTAGGCGCGTTCCTGCTGCTCTTCCTGCTGTTCCACATGACTGCCAACCTCTTCATCCTGCGCCACGACGACGGAGCGTGGTATTCGGCCTTCTGCCACTTCATGGGCACCAACTGGGTGGTGAAGATTTTCGAGGTCATCCTCCTCGGAGTCGTCGCCCTGCACATACTGCTGACGCTCTGGCTCGCGCTGACCAACCGTCTGGCGCGTCCCACGCGCTACCACCAGCCCCAGCGCTCCAAGACCCACACCACCTCCAAGCTCATGGCATGGACGGGTGTGCTCATCTTCGCCTTCCTGGTGATGCACTTCTGCCAGTTCTACTTTGTCAAGACCGGATGGGTCAAAGGCCAGTACATGGTCGAGGTGGAGAAACTGCAGAGCGAGGAGGTGAGCACCATCATGCAGTACTCCGCCCAGAACGGCATGGAACCCAAGGACGTGGTGGCCGCCGTGGAAAACCAGATGTCCATGTATGCCGACCAGCTCGCCCCCGAGCAGGTGGCCGAAATGGAGGCCAACATGCAGAGCCTCAAGAACGCCGTGCCCGTGGCCGAGTTCATGACCAAGGCCCTCCAGGAGGACAACCTCAGCGAGGACCGCAAATGGATACGCCACATCACCTACGAAGAGCGCCAGATGCTGAAGGAGAAAGCGCCCGAGTGCGGCGTGGAGCCCGACTTCTACTACGAGGCCCGCAACCTCTTCAAGAACGGCATCATGGTGCTGCTCTACCTCGTCACCTTTGTGGTCCTGTTCATGCACCTGCGCCACGCCTTCCCCTCGGCCTTCCAGACCCTGGGACTGAACAACTACAAGTACAACACCGCCATCGAGGTCTGCGGCCAGATCTACACCTGGATTATCGTCCTCGGCTTCGCCGTGGTGCCGATACTCGTTTTCCTCGGCCTCTAATTTTCAATTTGTAACTTTCAATTATCCATTCGCAATGAATCTCGATTCCAAGATACCCGAAGGCCCGCTCAGTCAGAAGTGGACCAATTACAAAGCCGCGCAGAAGCTGGTGAACCCGGCCAACAAGCGCAAACTGGACATCATCGTCGTCGGTACCGGTCTGGCCGGTGCCTCGGCCGCCGCCAGCCTCGGTGCATTGGGTTTCCATGTGGACATCTTCTGCATCCAGGACTCGCCGCGCCGCGCCCACTCCATCGCCGCCCAGGGCGGCATCAACGCCGCCAAGAACTACCAGAACGACGGCGACAGCGTGGAGCGCCTGTTCAAGGACACCATCAAGGGTGGCGACTACCGCGCCCGCGAGGCCAACGTCTACCGCCTGGCCGAGGTCAGCGGCAACATCATAGACCAGTGCGTGGCGCAGGGTGTGCCCTTCGCCCGCGACTATAGCGGCCTGCTCGACAACCGCTCGTTCGGCGGTGCGCAGGTGAGCCGAACCTTCTACGCCCGCGGTCAGACCGGCCAGCAGTTGCTGCTGGGTGCCTACGGCGCCCTGAGCCGCGAGATCGCCCGTGGCACCGTGGTGCTGCACGAGCGCCACGAGATGATGGACCTCGTCGTGGTGCCCGACAAGGACGGCAAGCCCCGCGCCCGCGGCATCATTGCCCGCAACCTCGTCACCGGCGAGCTGGAGCGCTATGCCGCCCATGCCGTCGTGGTGGCCAGCGGTGGTTACGGCAACGTCTACTACCTCTCCACCAACGCCATGAACAGCAACGGCAGCGCCGCCTGGGTGTGCCACCGCCGCGGTGCCGCCTTCGCCAACCCCTGCTACGTGCAGATCCACCCCACCTGCATCCCCGTGCACGGCGACTACCAGTCGAAGCTCACGCTTATGAGCGAGAGCCTGCGCAACGACGGCCGCATCTGGGTGCCCAAGAAGAAAGAGGACGCCGAGGCCATCCGCCGCGGCGAGAAAGGCCCCCTCGACATTCCCGAGGAGGACCGCGACTACTACCTGGAGCGCCGCTACCCTGCCTTCGGCAACCTGGTGCCCCGCGACGTGGCCAGCCGCGCCGCCAAGGAGCGCTGCGACGCCGGCTACGGCGTAGGCCCCACGGGTCTGGCCGTCTACCTCGACTTCGCCGACGCCATCAAGCGCCTCGGCCGCGACGTGGTGGAGCAGAAATACGGCAACCTCTTCCAGATGTACTATAAGATTGTCGACGCCGACCCCTACAAGGTGCCGATGATGATCTACCCCGCCATCCACTACACGATGGGCGGCCTCTGGGTCGACTACGAGCTGCAGACAACCATTCCCGGCCTCTTCGCCGCCGGCGAAGCCAACTTCAGCGACCACGGCGCCAACCGCCTCGGTGCCTCGGCCCTCATGCAGGGCCTGGCCGACGGCTACTTCGTGCTGCCCTACACGCTGCAGAACTACCTGGCCGACCAGATCTACGTGGGCAAGATCAAAGCCGAAGGCCCCGAGTTCGACGAGGCCGAGGCCAATGTGCGCGCCCGCCTCGACGGCCTCATGGCCATTGGCCGAGTGGAGAACGGAGAACGGAGAACGGAGAACGAGCTGCCGCAGACAGGCACTCTCCACTCTCCACTCTCCACTCTCCACTCTGTAGACCACTACCACAAGGCCCTGGGCCGCGTGATGTGGGAGTACTGCGGCATGGCCCGCAGCAAGGAGAGCCTGGCCACCGCCAAGGAGAAGATTGCCGAGCTGGAAGCCGACTTCTACCAGCATGTCTTCATCCCCGGCAAGGCCGCCGAGATGAACCCCGAGCTGGAGAAAGCCTACCGCCTGGCCGACTACTTCGAGCTGGCACGCCTCATCGTCGACGACGCCACCCAGCGCGAAGAGAGCTGTGGCGGACACTTCCGCATCGAGCACCAGACCGAGGACGGCGAGACCCTCCGCGACGACCAGAACTTCATGTTCGTCGCCGCCTGGGAGTACCAAGGCCACGACAAACCCGAGGTGATGTACAAAGAGCCCCTCAACTACGAGTACATTAAGATTGTGAAGAGGAACTATAAGTAGGCCTCACCCCTTACCCCTCTCCAGACGGAGAGGGGAATAGAATGCAATTAAACAGAATGTATAATAGATAAAAACCGACAGCCATGGTATCCTCTCCCCTCTCCCATTGGAGAGGGGCAGGGGGTGAGGCTGAAAAAGAACGATGAAATTCACACTACATATCTGGCGCCAGGAGAACGCCCGCGCCAAAGGGCACTTCGAGACCTACGAGATCGACAACATCAGCGCCGACTGCTCGTTCCTCGAGATGCTCGACCAGCTCAACGAGAAGCTGGTCAACGACCATATCACTCACCCCGTCTGCTTCGACAACGACTGCCGCGAGGGCATCTGCGGCATGTGCGGCCTCTACATCAACGGCCGTCCCCACGGCAACGACGACGGTGTGACCACCTGCCAGCTCCACATGCGCCACTTCAATGACGGCGACGAAATCTGGGTGGAGCCCTGGCGTGCCAAGGCCTTCCCGGTGATCCGCGACCTCGTGGTGGACCGCACGGCCTTCGACAAGATCATCCAGGCTGGCGGCTACATCAGCGCCACCACCGGCGGCGTGCCCGACGCCAACAATATCCTCGTGCCCAAGCACAAGGCCGACCAGGCCATGGATGCCGCCGCCTGCATCGGCTGCGGCGCCTGCGTGGCAGCCTGCAAGAACGCCAGCGCCATGCTCTTCGTGGGCGCCAAGGTGAGCCACCTCGCCCTCCTGCCCCAGGGCCAGCCCGAGGCCATGGACCGCGTGAAGAAGATGGTCTGCAAGATGGACGAGCTGGGCTTCGGCTCCTGCACCAACACCTACGCCTGCGAGGCCGAATGCCCCAAGCAGATCAAGCGCCAGAACATCGCCCGCCTCAATAGGCAGTGGATCGGCAGCCTCTTCGGCCGCGACCGCAACAACTAACCTGTTGTATTGTGACCGGCAACCCCATCCCTATACACAAGCCTCACACCATCGTGTGAGGCTTGTGATTTTTTTATGCTCCATGCAGTCTTTATGCTGCCGGTGGCCTCATATATGGATATGAGCGACATGGAACAGCTGATAGACGATGCCAAGGGTGGGGACAAGATGGCGCAGACGCTACTATACAAGCGGTGTCAGGCGCGTGTTGTCGCTACGTGTCGGCACATTGTGAAGGATCCTCTCTTGGCCGAGGAACTGGCCGATGATGCCTTTGTGATTGCTTTTGCCAAAATTGGCCAGCTTCAGGTAGCAGCACACTACGAGTCATGGGTCTGTCAGATAGCCCGTCGGCTGGCCATACGGCACCTCCGGCGTCATCATCAGACGGTGTTGCTACCCTTGGAGGAGGTTGCGGAAATGCCGGCGGCAGAACAAGCGGACATCAACGAGGAGGAGATACTGCAGGCAGTGGCGACCCTGCCTGCTGGCTATCGGGAGGTGTTTCGTCTCTCGGTACTCGAGGGAAAAAGCCATCAGGAGATTGCCAATCAGCTCGGCATTGCCCCGCATTCTTCTTCGTCGCAGTTGACCCGAGCCAAGCGCATGCTTCGCACCATGTTGCGGTTTGGATGGGCACTCCTGGTTGTGCCTGTCGTCTGGTTGCTTCTACATCAAAAGGACGAGAAGCCTCCTCTGATGGCGTCGGAGAATGAGGTGGATACCATATTGCCGATTTTGGAGAGGGAGCAAGGGATTCCTCAGCGATTATCGGGTTTCTCGACAGACAGTAGTGCCGTTGCGTTAGTATCGCCCATAGAGCAGCTCCCCGTCGAGCCGTTGCGACGGGATACAGTTGTCGTCCGGCCGCAGGTGAGGGAAGATATGTGGGACAGTGTGAGCATCCTCGCAGAGCCATTGATGAAAGGTAGTGTTCCGGAGGATATCCACTGGTCGTTCACGGTGGCGTACACCCAGCCTACGACCGGCGCCAATAACTTCACCCAGCCTCATGCGCTGACGCTCTCGGATGGCGTTGCTATCAACAACTGGAGCGAATATGCCATGCCGGTGCATACAGGATTGTCTACACTGGAGGATATCTTGCTGGGCAAGATTGCCGTGTCGAATATCGACAACAACGGCGGTGTCATCTCTCGCAGCGAGAACCACCTGCCCCCCGTAGAGGTGAATGGCATGCTGTCCAAGAACATCGGCAACGGGTGGACGGTTGGTGCCGGTCTGGGACTAATGTCGCTCAACTCGCACTTCCGCTTTGGCGAAGGCCTCAACCGCCTGGAGCAGGAGCAGACACTCTTCTACCTGGGTATTCATACGAGCGTCACGTGGCAGGTCTGGCGTTATGAACCAATCTCGGTCAGTGTCAGTGCTGGAGCAGTGCTTCATCTGCCACTCCATGCATCCATTGCAACCGATTATATTGTCAATCAGAATGTGGAGTTGCATAAGCGAGTGGCATTAAGAAACAGTGTAATGGGCTCTGTCGGGGCGGGAATCAGTCTGCAGTGGCACCTTTCGCCCGCTTTGAGCCTCTATGTGGAACCCTCGTTGCGCTACTATCTTTGTTCGGACTCGATGCCAACCACATATCTTGACAGCCATCGGCTGTTGCCCGCCATCCCTTTGGGACTGCGTGTGCTTTTTTGACCTCCGGTGCAGTCTTCCTTCCGTTTAGGGTCTCTACTGGTATAGAAATACAAGTAGAACACCCATAAACAACAAGGAAATGTATAACATGAATGATTATCTGTTCAATGGTGGTCTTTACCTGAACAACACTATTCGTCCGCGGCACAAGAAGTTGGCACAGCTGATGATCTATGCCACAACATCCTGCCAGTCGCGCTGCCGACACTGTTCAATCTGGCGCAAACCCCATGAGCACCTTACGCTGGATGATATTCAACGGATGGCCCGGAGCCATTGTGTGTCGCGCCAAACCACCATCGGACTTGAAGGGGGTGAGTTTATTCTTCATCCTCAATCCGAGGCGATCATGGCATGGCTCAGACAGTGTCACCCCAATTTCACACTTCTCAGCAACGGCCTTGCCCCCGAGCGTTTGGAGGAAATGGTGCTGCGTCATCCGCCACGGCATCTCTATCTCTCGCTCGACGGGCCGCGAGAGACGTATTTGCGTATGCGTGGCGTAGACGGCTTTGACCGTGTGATAAGGTCGGCCGAACGATTGAGGCACCATGTGCCCATTTCGTTGATGTTCTGTCTGTCGCCTTGGAATAGTTTCGAGGACATGCAGTATGTGTCGGAAGTGGCAAACCGCCTTGAGGTTGACCTTCGTGTGGGTATCTACGGAACCATGTCGTTCTTCGATACCACGCAAGGATTGCTGCCCGCCGATGACTTCGCGTCGCACATTCCGGACGACATTCGCCATACGGATCAGAATTACGACTATTTGGCGCTGTATGAGTCGTGGCGCACTGGCCATCTGCGCCTGCCGTGTTTAAGCATCCGCAGCCAGCTGGTGGTACACAGCAACGGCGACGTGCCTCTGTGCCAGAATCTTGACGTTACTATCGGCAATATCAAGGAGCAGCCCCTGGATGAGATATTCAACTCGCAGCAGACCTGTCGCACTCAACGACACTATGGTGCCAATTGTAACGCCTGTTGGATAAACTTCCATCGGAAGTACGACATCATTTTGCTCTCCAACCTCGAACGCCTTTTTCCACGCGCGCTCCTGCGCAAGGTCTATGGGGACTACCATTGGACGGAAGATAAGGCGATTACGTACCGACAGTTTATCAAAAAGCTAAAGTTATGTACTCAGAATTAATTACTGCATTCAAACGCCGTCGGATGGCCGGAATGCTTGCTTGTCGCTATTCGCGTCCGGTGGCTTTTGTCGGCATAGGTCACCACAGCCTGACCAATCTTTACCCTGTAATTGAGAACCTTCGTGTACCGTTGCGTTATATCTGTTTGCACTCAACCCGTTTGGCCCCTCTGGTAGAACAGCGCTTCCCGGGTGTGCGGGTGGTTCATAGTCTCGACCCCGTTCTGTCCGATCCGGAGGTGGAGGCGGTCTTTGTCGCCACGCCCCCTAGGGCACAGTATTCTTTGGCCTGCCAGGTGCTGCAAAGCAGCAAGGCTCTCTTCATAGAAAAGCCCCCCTGCCGCACACTGGACGAGCTGGACCATCTGGCTACTTTACCGAGCCAACGGGTGCAGGTCGGTTTGCAGAAACGATATGCTCCTGCCGTACAGACGCTGGTACGCCACCTACGACACCAAAGGTTGGAACACTATACTTTGCGCTATTGTACTGGTGCTTACCCGGAAGGCAACGCATTGACCGATTTGTTTATCCATCCGCTTGACCTCGTGGTGTTTTTGTTTGGCTCCGCCCAGGTCGCCAGTGTCGTCCGGTCGGGGCAAGGAACGCTGTTGGTGCACCTGCTCCATGAGTCGGTTGCCGGGGCTCTGGAGCTTTCGACCGACTATTCTTGGCAGCATCCGATGGAGGAGTTGACTGTCGTCGGTCGGCAAGGGGTGTACCACCTGCAGGGCACGGAACGGCTTACATGCACACCCATCCCGCCTTCCTTGGTGGGTGTTCCGATGGAAAAGGTACTCCGCCGTCATGCATCGGAGTGGACCCTCTATCGGCGCGAGACGTTCTCTCCGATTCCAGAGGCCTGCACCGTGGTGTCAGAAGGCTTCTATGGCGAGGTGAAAGCATTTATGGATGCAGTCGAAGAGGGCAAGGAGTGGAGCCGTCTCACGGGGTTGGCATCGGTGCGTCCTGCGTATGAACTGATACAGCAAATAGACTCCTGGTGATACAACGAATCTGCACCGAATGGATGAGGCAGCGCGGAAATGTTACGGATAACACCGATGCCAAAGGCATCTTTCTTTATGCAAAAAAATAGTCTTTAGGTTTTACTCCCCTTTTACTCAAACTTTTCTCATCTTTTGCCTGACTATATTGTAACGTTATGTTTCCTATATGCTACTACTACCGACGGTATAGCTCGGAAACCAACGTGGTGTTTTACAACAACCAACAATTATATTTTACCGAATAGGAAAAAATGTGTATCTTTGCAGCGTGAAATAACAGAACCCGCGCTTGTCACAAGCTTGTGGCGGGGTGGGATGGACTTATGAACTCAAAATTTCAATCAATATGAAGAAACTATTTTTAGTCGGCACGATGCTGTGCGCCCTTGGGATGATGTCAGCCTGCAAGAGCGGGACGGCAAACAAGGAAAAGACTCTTGTCGGGCATTGGGAGACAGTGGCTGCGACAGAAGAATGGGATTGCAGCGAAAGCCCTGAAGAAATGGTTGCAGCGGGAAGCGCTGCCGATACCACGCAATACAACCCCAAGTTGGATTCCGCCGAATACAGATATATCTCATTTGATATCGACGAGGATTCCATCACGATGGTAGAACACGACAAGGGCGGCTGCGACCCCGTGCCTCCGCTGGAAATTTCAAAAAGTAGGGTCGGCTACACTTGCGACAATGAGACCATCACGTGGTACAACGCATGGAATTATCCCATCGAATGGAAGATTGTGGAACTCACCCCGGACAAACTGGTATTCCAGGACGAGTACGACTTTGAGGACTGCACCGTCGTTGAAACATACACGATGAAACGGAAATAGAGCAATCGAACCGCTCTTGCGCCAGCCCAAACGCTTTCGAGAACGAGTGACTAAGTAGCCAAGTCCACTCAGCAACTCAGCCACCCAGCTACTCAGTCACTCTCCCTTCAGCCTCACCTTGTGGTACACCACGCGGTCGTGGTTGCCGGTACGGCCTTCGAGGTAGAGCCAGCCGTCGCTACCCCAGAAGCACCCATCGTAGGGAAACCATGCGGGGGTGGTCTGGTAGACCCACTTCTCCGCCACTTGCATTCCTCTCCCCTCTCCTTGGGAGAGGGGTTGGGGGTGAGGCCGTAGTGGGTAGAGATAGATGTACCCCGGACTTTCCACCTCCAGCGGTACCTGATAACCAGCTAAAACCCCCTCTTTCGACAGCGCCAGCCAACAGGCATTCATCTCGGCGGTGTCGCCGGTAATGATGGTGGTGCAGCCGTCGCCTATGGCTACCAAGAAGATGTCGATGTCCGTGCCCTCCAGATGGAAGTATTCCACATCCTGCGAGTCCGCGCCCATGGGGTCCCACCACGACATGTTGTACTTCTCCCGGTAGCGGAGCACCGCGGCGGTGTCGGCCGCCGTGGGGGTGTCATACTGCTTGCGGGCGTGGTTGTATTGGGCGAAAGAGGCTTTGGCGGCAAGGTATTCGGCCTCGCCGATCTCCACGTCCTCCATCCTGCAGTTGGTCTGCGGGTGCATGTCGACATGCAGCTTGTAGCATCCGCCACGCTCGGTGCGGAAGTAGAGCCATCCGCCCTCGGCCCACCGCAGGCCAGTGAGGAAGCCCTGTGTGCTGTCGAGGGCGAGGTCGTGGAATCCGGAGACCTCATTTCCGTCGATGAGCGAGATGTGCAGGTGGTCGCGCAAATCGCCCGACGAGGGCGACTGCGAGGCGAAGACACCCTCCGGCGAGAGGGCGAAGAGGCGGTCGGCATAGAAGTTCGTGTAGTGCATGCCGTTGAAGTAGAAGCTCCGGCGGTCGTCGATGGGCCATAGCATGTGCACCCCCAGCGTGCCCGAAGGCTGGAAACGCCCTATGCGGCAACGCAGCCCTTCGCTCTCCAGCCAGGCATACTCGTCGCACCCGGGACATGAATGGAACACCTCATAGAATTCCGTCATCAAACGTATGTGTTCTTCGGTAGTGACGGCAGCGGTGTCGAAGCGCTGGCTGACGTCACGTTGCGCCATGTATTCGCGCTCGCTGACGGCAATGGTGTCCCAATGCTCCTCGAAGAGTTCCGGCATGAAACCCGCATAGCAGAAGGCCAGCGTCCGGTGGCTCAGCGCCGGACGGCGGAAGGAGAAGAGGCCGAAATTGTCGGTCACAGCCAACTCCTCCCAAGGCAAGAAACATTTCTCACTATATATCTCGTAAAGGCTGCTCACCGTCACGTAGGGCAAAGCCTCGCCGGTCCTGGCGGCGGTCACCATGCCGATTACCACAATGCTGCCGTCCTGCTGCCGCTGGCAGGAGTATTTTATTTTCATCTCCTCCTCGCCGAAGGTGACGCCCAGCAGAAGCGTATCGCCGTGCTGCGTGAAGGTGGTGGGGTAGCGGTGCCCGATGTTTTCCATGCATTGCGCCGCCGCACGGCCGCCGACGACAGCCCCCAACAGCACAACCGCAACGATTATCTTATAAAACCCAGTGTGCATAACAATCACCTTAAACCTTAAACTTTAAACCTTAAACTTTAAACCCTAAACCTTACTTCTCCGCCTCCTCCAGCGTATCGCGCAGCCATTTCAGGAAATCCTTCGGAGCCTCGTCGCGCTCGAAACATTCGATAGCCTTGCGCAGGTGGGCAACAGCCTCGCCGCCCCTCTCCATCAGCTGGAAGAGGTAGAGGTGGCAGATGCCGAGCTCGAAGTCCTCCTTCGCCTCGTCGCAACGCGACTGCAGGAACGCGATGGCCATGCTCTCCTTCTCGTTCTTCACGCATCGGCCGATAATATAACCCGTTTCGTCAAACAGATCGTCGCTTTGCACAGCCGCATGCCAACCGGACCGCAACACGTGGAGTGCATCGTCCTGCGCCGCCGACTGACGCAGCAGGAAATCCAGCAGGAATCCCCAGCTGGTGACGTCGGTGCTGTCGTCGGCAACGGCCTGGCGGTAGTAGCGTTCGGCCTTACTGGCGTTGTTCAACGCCTGGTCGTAGATGATGGCCATCACGCGGGCGGCGTCGCCTTTCAGCCGCGGCACCCGATAGCCCTTCCAGGCACGCTCCAGGTGGGCCAGGGCCTTGTCGTTGTGCCCCAGCTGGTACTCCATCACGCCCAGGTTGTAGTGCGCCTCCCAGAGGGTGTCCTGCAACGCAACGGCACGGCGGAAGTAGTAGGCCGCGCTGTCGGCCGTGGCCTCGTCCGAGGTGTAGAGATACCCCATCTGCGAACAGGCATCGGCGCTCTCCGTGGCCTGTTGCAACAGGGCCTTGCATTCAGGCGCAAGGTATGTCATCCACAAATCGTCGCCATAGTTGTCGAGCAACGCCTTGTGGTAGGCAGCATGGGTGGCCAGCAACGACTGGTCGCCGGGATGAGCGGCCAGCAAACGTCGCGAGAGGCTGTCCACATCGAAGGCGAACGCATCCCCCATCTCAAAATTGCGGCGCACCGAGTCGAGGCTCTCACCCTTCTTCAGGTCCACCAGCGAGAAAATCATGTGGTTCATGCTCTGCGCAAAGTAGTGCAGCACGATGTCGGCCTTCATGGCCAGCACCGCTGGACGGTCGTTCGCAGGGTCCAGCGCGTCCAGCATGGCGAAAGCCGACGCATACTGCCGCTGGGCCACCAGGCCCTCGGCCTTCTTGAGCGTCGCGCGCTCGCTCTGTGCCTGTGCGGCACCCATGGCCGACACCATCAACACCGCCACCATGCAGCAGCGGACTACAAAGGATGTGTTCTTCATTTTCATAGTGTTTATTTTTTGCATTAACGTTATTTTGCCTTTTTTGTTGTATTCACATACACTATTATAACATCATTTTCGCCAAAAGTCTACAAGGGGGTATCGATTTTAACAATTTTTAACTACACAAAACACCCCCTTAAAAGCCCCTCAAGCACCATTTTCGCCTCGTCCACCGGATGTGTGCATAGAGACTCAGCCACAACACACGAGAAGCATAACAACTATAAATCAACACCATATCCCTTAAACCTTAAACTTTAAACCTTAAACCTTACAGCCCACACTCACCATCAATGGTGACACCCCCATGTCGGAAAAAGTTCGTACTTTTGCAAAATGAAAATTAATGGAACACCGGCGTCCCGCCGGCAAATGCAAATAAAAAAAACTAAAAATATGAAACACGAACACCATGATGCCGGCAAGATGCCGGCGGCCCATCACCACGACAACCACGACCATGACCACCACGGCCATCACCATCACCACCACGCGCACGCGATAGAAAAATTGTCTACCATCTATATCGTCGCTGTCGCGCTCAACCTGCTCTTCGTCATCGTCGAAGCCGTCGCGGGCTTCGTCGGCAACAGCCTAGGCCTGCTCTCCGACGCCGGCCACAACCTCAGCGACGTCTTCTCCCTCCTGCTGGCCATGATAGCCCTCAAGCTGGCCGCCAGCCACGCCACCAAGCGCTTCACCTACGGCCACCGCAAGGCCTCCGTCCTCATCTCGCTCCTCAACGCCATCATCCTCCTCGTCGCCGTCGGCGCCATCATCGTGGAGAGCATCCAGAAATTCTTCAACCCCGGCGAGGTCAGCGGCGACCTCATCATCTGGACCGCCGCCGTCGGCATCGTCATCAACGGTCTCACCGCCTGGGCCCTCAGCCGCCAGCAGCAGCACGACATCAACACCCGCGGCGCCTTCCTCCACATGCTGGCCGACACGCTGGTCTCCGTCGGTGTCGTCGTCTCCGGCGTGGTCATCAAGTACACCGGCTGGACCGTCGTCGACCCCATCATCGGCCTCGTCATCGCCGTCGTCATCCTCGTCTCCACCTGGGAACTCCTCTCCGAAAGCCTCCGCATGAGCACCGACGCCGTCCCCGAAGGCTACGACGTCGACGACATCCAGAACCGCATCCAGGCCCTCGACGGCGTCCTCAACGTCCACCACATCCACATCTGGGCCATCTCCACCACCGAAACCGCCCTCACCTGCCACGTCGTCATCCCCGAAGCCACGATGCTCGAGGAGGTCACCGACCGCGTCAAGGAACTCCTCGACACCCTCGGCATCCACCACAGCACCCTCGAACTCGAAACCCGCAGCTCCCACTGCCACGACCACGACTGCTGCTGAGTTTTTCCCCGCCTACGGCGGAAATCATGAAAATCCTGGAAATCGATTCTGTCGGATTTCCAAGATTTACATGACCTAGGCAAATCCTGGAAATCTAATGGAATCGACAAATAATTTCCAAGATTTCCAGGATTTCGCGTAGCGGGGGAACCCTCGGCCGCAGGCGGAGCCTAATCCACCGAAAAAAACTTAACAATATCTTAACCATTTCGTAACCGTTTTGTAACATCATAGTAGTACTTTTGCAGCCGTAAAACAACAAAAACAACTACTATGACAGCAACAGAAATCCTACTGATTATCATCAAGTTCGCCGGTGCGCTGGCCGTGTTCCTCTTCTCCATGAAAATGATGAGCGAGGGCCTGCAGAAAGTCGCAGGCAGTCGCATGAGGACCATCCTCGGCCACTTCACCGGCAACCCCCTCAGCGGCATCCTCACCGGCACCGCCATCACCGCCATCATCCAGAGCTCGTCGGCCACCACCGTCATGGTCGTCAGCCTCGTCAACGCCGGCATGGTCTCGCTCTCCGGTGCCATAGCCGTCATCATGGGCGCCAACATCGGCACCACCGCCACGGCCTGGATCATCACCCTCCTCGGCCTCGGCGACGGCGGCAGCGGCCTGCCCCTCTCCATGCTCATCGCCGCAGTGAGCCTCTTCTTCATCTTCTCCAAGCGCGACCGCATGCAGTCCATCGGTCAGACCGTCATCGGACTGGCGCTCCTCCTCGTCGGCATGGACCTCCTGCAGGCCGCCATGCCCGACCTCAAGGAATACCCCGAGTTCCTCCAGACCCTCGCCTCCCTCGGCCACTACGGCTTCTGGTCCATACTCCTCTTCGTCGCCATCGGCGCCCTGCTCACCTGCATCGTCCAGTCCTCCTCGGCCATGATGGCCATCACCCTCGTCATGTGCTACAACAACTGGATCGACTTCAACGTCGCCATGACCCTCGTCATGGGCCAGAACATCGGCACCACCATCACCGCCAACATCGCCGCCATCGTAGCCAACACCGCCGCCAAGAAGGCCGCACGTGCCCACCTGCTCTTCAACGTCGTCGGCGTCCTCGTCACCCTCATCCTCTTCCACCCCATCATGAACTTCATCCTCGGCATCTTCCCCCACGACATGCCCATGGCCATCACCCTCTTCCACACCGTCTTCAACGTCGGCAACACCATCCTCCTGGCCTTCTTCATCCCCCAGATCATCAAGATTGTCAACCACATGGTGAAGGAAAAGCCCGCCAGCGGCGACGAAGAGCCCTTCCGCCTCAAATACATCGAGCCCACCCTCCTCAGCACCGCCGAGCTCAACCTGCAGAGCGCCAAACTCGAAATCGAGGAGTTCTCCAAACGCGTGCTGCGCATGTACACCTTCCTCCCCGCCCTGCGCACCGCCAAGAGCCAGGACGACTTCGACCACACCCTCCAGCGCATAGCCCACTACGAGCAGATCACCGACAACATGGACATGGAAATCACCCGCTACCTCACCCGCCTCGGCACCGGCGGCGTCAGCCAGCACACCTCACAGCGCATCTCCTCCATGCTCCGCATCTCCGACAACCTCGAGAGCATCGGCGACGACATCTACCACATAGCCCTCATCCGCCAGAGCAAGCGCGCCGACGCCGCCCACTTCAGCGACGCCCTCAACGACAACCTCTCCCAGATGAGCACCCTCGTCGGTCGCGCCCTCGACACCATGGACGCCAACCTCCACGACTACGACCACGCCGACTTCGCCACCGCCCACGCCCTCGAGCAGGACATCAACCACCTGCGCGACCGCCTGCGCAACGACCACCTCGAAGCCCTCAAGTCCAACCGCTACGACTACAACGTCGGCATCGCCTACAGCAATCTCTACGCACTATACGAAAAGCTCGCCGACCACGTCATCAACGTCAGCGAAGCCCTCGAAACCAAATGGGACACCGGCAGCCAGCCTGCGGAACCCGCGCAAGCATAAAACAACAACAACAACCGTTGCTCACCCACAGGCAAACCGCATGTTGCGGTTTGCTTGTTGTCCATGTTGTCTAAGTTGTCGTGAAAAAAAAAGTCACTCAGCCACCCTGTACACGAACCGGTCTATCCGCGTAACGCCCATTTGGGCGAGGCGGGCGGCGGTGAGGTCGCAGTCGGCCTCGGTGTTGAAATCCGGAATCAGCGGCACGCGCACCATCACATGCTCCGCCCCCATGCGCCCCAGCAGCCACTCCAGGTTGCCCCACGCACGGGCCGCGTCGCCGCCCGTATAGGCCTTGTAGATTGCGGCGTTGCCCTCCTTGATGTCCACGATGAAATCGCCCACCACCTCGGCAGCGCGCACCACGCTCTCGCGCTCCACCTGCAGCGACGTCTCCGCCGTCAGGTTCCACCCCCGGCCGCAGATGGCCTTGAACTCCTCCAGGAAATCCACCCGCAGCAGCGGCTCGCCGCCGCCGAAGCAGACACCGCCGCCCGTGGCGATGAAGTAGAGGTTGTCCACCCCCACGCGGTCGTAGAGCTCCTGCGGAGTGTAGCGCACCAGCCCCTCGGCAGGCTCCAGGCAGCGACGGTTGAGGCAGTAGCGGCAACGCAGCGGACACCCATGGAACGCCGCCAGCGTGGTCACCCCCACCCCGTCGACACCCAAGCGATGACGGTCGATGCCTATGAACGGTACTGCTTCCATCTGCGAATAACTTTTATTTAACGGCGAATAACTCGAATTTTTCGAAGGCTACGCAGGCCAATGAAAGGCTAATTACTCGAAAATTTTAATTTTTAATTATTAATTTTTAATTAGTACTGCGCCTTCACCTGCACCCCCTGAATCTCCATCTTCTGCGTCGCACCCCCGGCATCGTACTCAAACAACGGATCAAGGTTTTCCTCTATAATCACTATTTCTCCCATCACAACGGTACCGCCCTTAAGCTCGATGGTCTTCAGCGGCAGATCCTGCGGCACAAGCACGTCGTTCAACGTATACCTGAAATACCCGACAGAGCTGATATCGAAATCATACCGCCCCTTCGGCAAATCGACACTGAAATTGCCGTCGAAATCCGTCGTTGCGCCACCCACCGTCTTCCCGTCCTGCCTCACAATAACATTCACAAACGGCAACGCCTCCTTCGTCCGCTCGTCCAGCACCGTCCCCGTCACCCTCACCGAGTCCGCCACCACCCGCGGCGGATTCACCGCCAGGCCGGCGCTCATCACGGCAGGCTTGCCCACAATCGGCTCCCGCAACGGAACCACCGGCCCGCCAACCGTCGCGTCCACGCCTGCGGCTGCCGATTCCTCGTTCTTCACGCCAAGCTCTTCATTCGTCTGCGCCCCGGCGGCAGCCGTCGACGCCAGCGCCAGCGCAATGCCCGCCACCTTGGCCGTCCGGCCCATGCGCAGCCTCTCGGCCAACGCATTCTCCAGGTAGCGCAACTCGCTCTCGCAGCGCGGGCAGGTGCCCCGGCAGGGCCCCTGATAGGTGCACTCAGGCATCTCCAATGCGATGCCGTTCTCCTCGGCGATGTTTCGCCGCACCGCCTTCAGCTCCTTGCAGATATCTTTACCGTGATTCATAAGCCATCGAAAAAAAGTACACCACAATAACGCCCAATCCCCGAAAAAATTGTGAAACAATTAAAAAATAACAATTAAAAATTAAGAATTAAGAATTAAAAAACTCTTAACTCATAACTCCTAACTCTTAACTGCTACATAATTCGGCCCTTCTTATATCGTTCCTATATACTTCTCATATACTTCTTATATAGGTGATATAAGAAGTATATGAGAAGTATATGAGAACGATATGAGAACGATATA
>Ga0326511_10001308_pt1 | contig 20817 bp, 17 predicted proteins | sample 0_2496_0518_D_FD_203701 | JGI IMG/M metagenome (GOLD analysis project Ga0326511, IMG submission 203701) | Bovine rumen microbial communities from UC Davis, California, United States - 0_2496_0518 | ecosystem: Host-associated > Mammals > Digestive system > Stomach > Rumen | place: USA... | reverse complement strand
TATTAGAGAATGAGGGTTTATGATTATGAGCAAACAAGTCAAGCGCGGTTTTGTGCCGTCAGATGAACGGGATTTTAATGAAAAAAATCTCGAAAAATTAAGAATCGCTTCGGAGGAAGTTTATTTCTTGCTGAACAGGGGCTATCCCATCAAACCGGCCACGACATTTGTCGGGAATCATCATCTGCTTTCTGAACGGCAGAGAATCGCCTTGGCAAGGACGATTTCTCCGGAAAAAAGCATCCGGCTCCGCAAGGAAAAAGAACTCACAGACGGTGATTTAAATGGGCAGACGCTCTATATTGACGGCTTTAATACCATCATTACGCTGGAAATTGCCTTTTCAAATTCGATGCTGTTTGAGTGCATGGACGGCACTATCCGGGATTTGGCCGGACTTCGGGGGACTTATCGCCTTGTTGATAAAACTGACATAGCCATTCGGGCGATTGCTGAAACGCTGGCTGAACTGCATATCCAAAAGGCGGTGTTCTATCTGGATGCACCCGTCTCGAACTCGGGCAGGCTTAAAATCAGAATGGCGGAATTATTTGAAAATACGCCGTTTGAAGTCGAAATCCTGATTGAAAATGCCGTTGATTTTACTCTGAAACAGAAAAGTCCAGTTGTCACATCAGATGCCATTATTCTTGATGAATGTCAGAGTTGGTATAATCTGACAAAGGCTGTGATTCAGAGGCGAATCGGGGAGTATACATATCTGAATTTAAATCGTCATTAAATTTTAACAGTTTATTCTTGTTTTATTCACAATTAAAGGGGACATATATATTATAATTAGACAGAATGAAAAATATCAATGATGGAGGATTCTATGAGCCATAAGAACAAAAAACAAAGCGAACAGCAGAACGAAACCGCCGTCTCACAGATGATGGAAGAAACAGAAACATCAGAAGAAGTGACGGAAACCAAAATAGAAGAGTGGGAAACGGATATGCCTGAAGCACCTGAACCAGAAGAGCCGAAAAAGAATTTTTTCTCTAAAATCACAGGCTTCCTCAAAGATAAACTCTTTGAGGAAGAGGAGGAAGAGGACGAGGAAGAGGAAGAGGAAACAGCCCCGGAAGAGCCGGAGGAAGAAATCATCGAAGAAACTGAAAGCGCAGAAGAGATTATCCAGGAAGAATCCCCCGCACCAGCTAAAAAAGGATTCTTTGCCGCGCTGAAAGATAAATTATTTGAAGATGTTGAAGAAGATGAGGAAGAGGAAGAGGACGAAGAAATTCAGGAAACAGAAGAACCTCAGGCGGAAGAGGACGAAGCAGAGCCTTTGCCGGAGGAAATCCCGGAAACATCCCCACCGGAATTGTCGGAAAATATCTCTGAAACACCGGAAATTTCTCAAAATGTCGGAGATTCAGAAGTTGCCGAAGCTCCGGAACTCATGCCGGAGCCTGAGCCTGAATTCTCTGGTCTCGAAATGTACGGAACTATCCGGCTGAGTGATAATATTGATAATGCTGAAGTGCCTGATGAACCAGCTGACACATTTGCTGAAATCAATGACGAACCGGAAGATACCCTCCCGGATTTGGATTATCTTGACGATTCACTCGGGATGGAAGAAACTGACCTCCCGGATTTGGAATATCTCGAAGAGGAAATTCCGGAAGTCCCCGAAGAGCTTGAAAAAACTAAACCCGAAGAGCCGTCCGCCCCTGATGATTCTGATAATGAACTGCCCTCCGCATCGTCTGAACCTCTGGAAGAGGAGGGCGTTATTGAACGGCCTCCCGTTCTCCGGATTCTGATAGTGACTGCATGTATTGCATTATTTATTTTTCTGATAGTGCTTGGCTTTAAGAACGGCATGTTCAGTGAAAAAGAAATCTATTATATGCCGGATTTGACGGGCAGAAATTATTATGACCTCCAGAGTGAAGACCTGAATCTTGATATTGTCATTGGTGAATCTGATTTTTCCGGATATGAAAAAGATTTCATCTATGCGCAGGACATCCCGGCAGGGACGGAAATCAAACTCGGTCAGACGGTGCATGTCAATCTGAGTCTTGGCCTTGCCATGACAACGGTTCCCGACATCCGGAATTATCCTTATGAATACGCACAGAAAACCCTTGAACAGCAGGGCTTTCAGACGGAAATCCTTTATGAAAGCAGTCTTGACGGCACAGAGGAAAATAACGTCATCCGTACCGAACCTGCTAAGGATGAAGAAGTCCCTGTCGGTTCAAAGATTACCATTTATGTCAGCCAGGGTCTGGGGGCAAATGTCGCTCAGGTACAGAATGTCGTTGGCAGAACACTTTCCGAGGCAACAGCAATCTGTGAGAAATACGGCCTTGATGTGGAGCCTGTCGGTGTGCCGTCTCTCGAAGCGGAAGGCACTGTTCTTTCACAGAGTCTCACGCCCAATACCACAGTTGACTTCCATACAGTCATCACACTCACCTACAGCAATGGCGAAGAGCCGGAGGGAGTTGTCAACTTCCAGCTCAATCTCCCGGCATATACAAACGGCCGTTTCATTCTTGACTTTATTGATAAAGATGGCAATGTGATTGCATCCAGCAATATGATTGTTGCCGGATTCTCTGCCGGAAGTCTGATACCTGTCAATGGCTATGGTTCACAGCAGATTACAGTTATCCTGAATAATTATTCCACTAATCAGCAGGCTGAACTCGGCACTTACAGCTTTGATTTCACAACAGGCGCGTACACCGTTCTGACGGAAGATACCGAAAGTGCATTCAGAGCAGTCGGCGGCATTGAATAAACAAAATCCGTCCGGAAATGACCTTTCCGGACGGTGATTTTTTTCAGCATCCTGTACAGAGAAAAGAAAATCCCCTCCGAAGAGGGGGATTCTTTTCAAATTACTTGTTGTTGACTGCTTCTTTCAGGTTCTTGCCGGGCTTGAAAGCCGGAGCCTTGCAGGCAGCCACGTCCTGAATCTCATGAGTGCGGGGGTTTCTGCACTTCTTAGCGGCACGTTCGCGGACTTCAAATACACCAAAGCCGGTCAGTGTAACTTTGTCGCCGTCAACCAGTGCGTCTTTAATGCTCTCGAATACTGCATCCACATAGACAGCGGCATCTTTTTTGGATTTGCCTGTTCTTTCGGCAACAGCCTGAATCAGTTCTGCTTTTTTCATTTGCCATTTTCCTCCAATTTCATGAATATGTCGTGAAAAACAAATTTTATAAATTTATAAAAATGTTTTCGTTTTCGGCTCTGCACCGTCCTGTCGGACAAGATAAATGCATCACATTTTTATTATATACGATTTTGAGGCATTTGTCAAGGACTTTCCGAAAAATCGGCGTTTCTGTGCAAATTCATGTAAAATCATGTGAAAATTTGGTCAATATATTATAAAAATGCCCGAAAACCGTTAATTTAAGCCTTGTCAAGACCGGCTCTCAGCTCCTGGCAGAGTGAAGCAATCTCCGGGACAGCATTCTGACCGAATTCGCCGACTTTATTGACAATGGCACTGCCGACAATGACACCATCACAATAACTTCCCATTTTCCGGGCTGTTTCGCCGTTACGGATGCCAAATCCTACACAATAGGGAATCTTTGCGGATTTTTTGACTTCGGAAAAGAATTTGTCAAAATCCGTGTCGAAATGGTCTCTCATGCCCGTCACGCCAACGGAAGATACACAATAGAGAAATCCCTGTGCAGATGAGGCAATTTTTTCAATTCTGCCCGTGGAAGCCGGTGTCACCAGACTGATATTATAGATATGATGCTTATCACAAGCGGACTGGAACTCGTCATGCTCTTCAAAGGGCAAATCCGGAACGATAACTCCGTCAATGCCGATTTCGGCGCATGTATCAAAGAATTTCTCTGTTCCGGAGCGGAAAATCGTATTGGCATAGAGCATCAGCAAAAGCGGCATATCTGTTTTTTCACGGAGCTTCTTAACCATTTCAAAAACGCCTTTCAGCGTGGTGTGATAATCCCGGAGTGCGCGGAGGCTTGCCGCCTGAATGACGGGACCTTCGGCGATAGGGTCAGAGAAAGGAACGCCGATTTCGATAATATCCGCGCCATTCTGTTCCATTTCGAGGACGGCCTGTTCTGTGAGGTCAAGTCCGCCGTCACCAGCGGCAATATAGGTGATTAAGGCTTTTTTGCCTGCGGCCTTGAGCTGTGCAAATTTTTCATCAATTCGATTAGACATTTAAATTCACTCCTCTGTATCTTGCAATCTGCTGAACGTCCTTGTCACCGCGGCCGGAAAGATTGATAATCATAATCTGGTCTTTGGACATTGTGGGGGCGATTTTCAGCGCGGCGGCCACTGCATGGGCGGATTCCACTGCTGGAATGATGCCCTCTGTCCGGGACAGATACTCGAACGCCTGGACGGCTTCTTCATCCGTAATGGCGACATAATCGGCACGGCCTGTATCATGCAGATAGGCATGTTCAGGGCCAATGCCCGGATAGTCCAGTCCGGCCGAAATCGAATAGACAGGAGCTATCTGTCCTTCGTCATTCTGGAGAAAAACGGATTTCATGCCGTGGAAAATGCCTAAGTCTCCCTTGCTGAGGGTTGCGGCATGTTCGGGCGTATCAATGCCGCGGCCGGCGGCCTCTGCACCGACTAATCTTACGGAAGTATCCGGAATGAAATCATAGAAAATGCCCATTGCATTTGAGCCGCCGCCTACACAGGCAACAACACAGTCGGGGAGTCTGCCTTCGGCTTCGAGCATCTGCTGTTTGGCTTCTTCGCCGATGATTTTCTGGAAATCTCTGACCATTGTCGGATACGGGTGTGGACCCATAACAGAGCCGATGCAATAGAATGTCGTTGCGATATTGGTTGCCCAGTCTCTCATAGCTTCATTGATGGCATCTTTCAGAGTAGCCGTGCCGGAGTCCACGCCTGTGACCTTTGCGCCGAGCAGTTCCATTCTGTAGACGTTCAGAGCCTGCCGCTCCATGTCTTCGCGTCCCATATAGACTTCACATTCCATATCGAAATATGCGCAGATAGTGGCTGTTGCAACACCGTGCTGACCTGCACCGGTTTCGGCAATAATGCGCTTCTTGCCCATCTTTTTGGCCAGCAGAACTTGTCCCAATGCATTATTGATTTTGTGGGAGCCTGTATGATTCAGGTCTTCGCGCTTGATATAAATCTTTGCGCCTCCGAGGTCTTTGGTCATTTTGTCTGCATAGTACAGCAGAGACGGACGGAATGCATAATTATGATATAATTCATGCAGTTCTTTCAGAAATTCGGGGTCTTTGCTGAATTTTTCATAGGCTTCCTGCAATTCCGAAACGGCATTCATGACGGTTTCGGGGACGTACTGACCGCCGAAATCGCCGAATCTTCCGATTTTGCTCATAAATAAACTCCTTCTTTCTTAGCTTCTGATAATCTGAATGATGTTTCTGATTTTGTCAATATCCTTGCATTTGTCAGTTTCGACACTGCTCGAAACGTCCACGCCGAACGGTGCAACATCCTGAACGGCATCAAGGACATTTTCAGACGAAATCCCTCCGGCAAGGGAAAACGCATGTTCCGGACGATTTTCTTTGATGATGCCCCACGGGGCAAGCGTTCCCGTTCCGCCGTGACTGATGGCCGAAAAGCTGTCGAGGACTAACTTATCAACGGGGAGTGCATCTGCTTTCTGAATGTCCTCCGGTGTGCGGACTCTGACGGCTTTCCAGAGTTCCAAATCCGGGAACATATCGCGAATCTGGCTGATAAAATCAGCGGTTTCCTCACCATGGAGCTGAATGATATTCAGAAATTCCGCATAATCTGCAATTTCCGTCAGTTCCGGATTGACGAACACGCCCACACGATTGATAGTTTTATCAAGTGCCTGGTTTAATAATGCTGTCTGCTCCGGAGAAACATATCTCCAGAACGGCTTTGAGCAGATGAATCCTGCATAATCCGGCGGATACTGATTTAAGATTTCAGCATCTTCCAGCCGCCGGATACCACAGATTTTGAGTTTCACATTCATGCCGTCCCCTCCCGGAGTGCATGGAGTGTTTTGGTGATGTTATCGCTTCTCATGAGGGTTTCCCCAATCAGAACGGCATCCGCGCCGTTTGCCTGAACAGTTTTCATATCCTGATTGTTTCTGATACCGCTCTCTGAAACAAGGAGCTGTCCGGGTTGTCTCATGGAGCTGAGTTCCGCTGTTGCAGATAAATCAACCTCGAATGTTTTGAGATTCCGGTTATTCACGCCGATAAGCTTCGGCTCTGATTTCTGAACGATTTCCATTTCCTCACGGGTGTGAACTTCTATCAGACAATCCAGACCCAGTTCATGTGCTAAATCAAAATAGCTTTTCATTCTCGAAGATTCCAGAACGGCGGCAATCAATAATACTGCTGATGCACCAAGATATTTTGCTTCATAAATCTGATATTCATCAATGATGAAATCTTTTCTTAAAATCGGGATATTGATAGTATCGGCAATATTTTTGAGATATACACTGCTCCCCTGGAAATAATGCTCTTCTGTCAGACAGGAAATGCAGTCTGCTCCGGCGGATTCATATTCTTTTGCAAGCTCAACGGGATGAAAATCCGGCCGGATTAAGCCCTTTGAGGGTGATGCTTTCTTTACTTCACAGATGCAGGATAAGCCCGTTTTTTCTAAAGCTTTGATAAATCCGGGTTTCGTGGGTGCTTTTTCGGCAAGATTCCGCATTTCAGCCGGAAAAATGCGCTCTTTTTCAGCATCGAGCTGAATTTGTCTCTGTTTGCAGATGTCGTCTAAAATCATGATGATTTACTCCATTTCGTTTGTGAACTTCACAAACTCGTTCAGTTTGGCCAGTGCCGAACCATTATCAATGACTTCAGCAGCCTTGACAATGCCATCTTTGAGGGTTTGCGTCACGCCGTAGGTATACAGAGCTGCACCGGCATTTAATAAGACAATGTCACGTTTTGCGCCCTTGATAGAACCATCGAGAATGCCGCGTGTAATCTGGGCATTTTCAGCCGGAGTGCCGCCAACGATTTCGGATTTATCATAGCGGTTCAGGCCGAATTCTTCGGGGGTGATTTCATAAGTCCGGATGTCATTGCCATTGACTTCGGTCACGGTGGTGGCATCAGAAACAGAGATTTCGTCCATCACGTCATTGCCGAAAACAACCATTGCACGCTTGATGCCGACTTCCTGAAGTACTCTTGCCATGATTTCGGTGAGTTTCTTTTCATAAACGCCTAAGACGATGTAATCAGCCTTAGCCGGATTTGTCAGAGGGCCTAATACATTGAAGACAGTTCTCACACCAAGCTGTCCCCGGACGGGTCCTACAAATCTCATGCTTGCGTGATAGCTCTGCGCAAACAGGAAAGATAATTTGGTTGTTTCAAGGCATTTTTTAGCCTGTTCGGGTTTTGATGCGATTTTAACCCCTAAAGCTTCGAGAACATCGGCGGCACCGCTCTTGCTGGAAACACTTCTGTTTCCGTGTTTTGCAACTTTTGCGCCAGCCGCAGCGGCCACAAATACGGAGGTTGTCGAAATATTGAAAGAAGCGCACTGGTCGCCGCCTGTGCCGACAATGTCAATACTGTCTGTTTCATCAGGGACAAGGCTTGCTTTTGCTCTCATTCCCTTTGCAAATCCTGCGATTTCGTCCGGAGTTTCGCCCTTTGTGGCAAGAGCTGTGAGGACTGCCGCAATCTGGAGCTGTGAGGCACGTCCGCTCATGAGAATGTCCATGCAATCCTGTGCTTCCTGAACAGTCAGATTTTCATGATTCATCAGTTTGGCATAATAAGGTTTGAGATTCGCTGATTTCTGTTCCGGTTCAGCCTCGACAAGGCCTGCAATGGCAAGGAAGTTACGCAGAATCTGTTTTCCGTGATTTGTCAGGATGGATTCCGGATGGAACTGCAAACCATAAGTTTTGTGTTCATTGTGAGAAACAGCCATAATCTGACCATTTTCATCAAGAGCTGTTATCCGCAGACATGACGGGAGCGCGGACTCATCAGCAATGAGCGAGTGATAGCGTCCGGCCGTGAGCGGATGAGGAACATTCCGGAACAAGGGGTGCGCTTCCTCGAATTTAATCTGACTTGATTTTCCGTGCATCAGCTGACGAGCCGGAATGATTTTTCCGCCGAAGGCCTCCACGATTGACTGATGTCCCAGGCATACGCCCAGAATCGGAATTTTTCCCGAAAATCTCAGTACTGCCGGAATGGAAATGCCTGCTGAAGACGGATAGCCGGGACCCGGAGAAATCAGAATTGCATCCGGCTGAAGGACTTCGATTTCATCGAGGGTGATTTCGTCATTACGCTTAACCAGAATATCGGAGTACATTTCGCCGATATACTGGCAGAGATTATAAGTGAAAGAGTCATAATTATCAATTACTAAAATCATTTTCTTGCCTCCCTGATGGCATTGAGCATAGCTTCGGCTTTATGGGTGGTTTCAGCAAATTCTTTTTCGGGGTCGGAATCGGCCACGATACCGGCACCGGCCTGAACGTAGGCTTTTCCATCGCGGAAAAGTACTGTCCGGATGGCAATGCAGGTATTCATATCGCCGTTATATCCGAAATAGCCCACAGTACCGCCATAAAGACCACGTTTTTTATTTTCGAGTTCGTCAATGATTTCCATCGCTCTGACTTTCGGCGCACCGGAGAGCGTTCCGGCCGGGAGAACGGACTGCAAAGCATTCAGAGGCTTGTATTCTTTGCGGAGTCTGCCTTTGACATCGGAGACTAAATGCATGACTTTGGAATAGCGTTCTACATACATGAAATCCGATACTTCGACAGAGCCGTATTCACTGACACGGCCGATGTCATTTCTGCCCAAATCGACAAGCATGGTATGCTCGGCTTTTTCCTTTGCATCTGCAAGGAGGGAGCATTCGAGGGCTTTATCTTCTTCATGAGTTTTTCCGCGCGGACGTGTTCCGGCGATGGGTTTGGTAGCCGCGGTGCCGTCAGTGACTTTGACCAATAATTCAGGAGAAGCCCCGGAGATTTCATAGTCTTTCGTCTTGAAATAATACAGATACGGGGAGGGATTTGTTGCCCGGAGACGGCGGTAGACTTCAAAGCTGGCGGGGGGATTCTCGACTTCAAAACGCTGGGACAATACGACCTGGAAAATATCTCCGGCGCGAATCTGCTGTTTGGCAGTTTCGACCATTGACATATATTCTTCCTTGGTGACATTGGATGCAACTTTGATGCCGGGTTCATCATCGCGGTACTGTCCGCGGCAGTGACAGGCATCAATTTTAGCGGCGATTTCGACAGCGCGTTTTTCGGCGTTCTGATACTGTTCTTCGAGACTGCCGTTTGTATCAAGATTGATAATCACAATGGCATTGCTGGTAAGATGGTCATAAGCAACTAATTCTTCATAGCCGAACAGATGAATATCCGGCATATGAATATCATCTTCGGGGATATTGGTTAATTTTTTCTCTGTATATCTTACAGCATCATAAGCGAAGTAACCAATCAGCCCGCCGGTAAAATAGGGCAAATCCTCGAATTTGGGGGAAGTTCTCTGGTTGAGGAGTTCCTGGAGCTTCGGAAAGGGATTCGATTCAATGAAAGTTTCCTGATGGCCATTTGCCGTGATATGGAGCTGGGAACCTTCTGCACGGACTTCCTGAACGGGATGAAAGCCGATAAACGAATATCTGTCCCATTGGGTTCCGTTGTTCACGCTTTCGAGAAGGAAAGCGTTTTCTTCGCCCTCAGCGAGTGCCGTATAGATGCTGATGGGCGTTCTGTGGTCAGCCGGGAATACAAAAAATACCGGAATTCTGGTGTATGCTGAAGAAAGCTTTTTGACTTCCTCCAAAGATGGAAACAGCATAAACATGCCTCCTTAGAAAGAAAATAATAAAATAAAAAAGCCAATCTTCCCCACAAAATGGGACGATTGACTCGTGGTGCCACCCAAATGCAGACAGCATGAAAAAAACATCAATTCATGACTGCCCCTCTTTTCAGATACTGACATATCCTACCCCGATAACGCAGGGAACACGGCGCGGAATACTAATGATATGAAATATATCAGATTCTTCCTTGCTCCTCACAAATCCATTCGCAACACAGCATATGTATCGGACTCTCAGCAACTGCCCGACTCTCTGGACACTGTTTTGTGAAGCTACTTACTTTTGCTCAAAGGATTTCGCATTATTATGAAAACTGAATTTATTATAGCACAATCGCTTGTATTTGTCAAGGGCTTTTTTGAAAAAAATTAAAAATATTTTTCAGAAACTACTTGCCATTTTCAAATAAAAATGTTATAATATTCAAGAGCATGTATTTTCTGACAATACGGCCAATTCTGATTATATTAGAAAAGAAAGGATAATCTGTATTATGAGTAAAGCTTCTGCAAATCAGGCTGAAATAAATGGTTCGCAATCTGAAAAGAAGATTGACTGGCTCCGGCTGGTGCTGTCTTTGATTAGTCCACTGTACTGTGCAGTGGTGGTCTTCTTTGCTTATCAGTCTGTTTTTTATAAGCTCGAAGTGCTGGACACTGTCAAGGCCTGTATGATAGTGACGGGTGTTTCTGTTGCCGCATTGGCGGCTATGATTTATACAAAACATCAGTTTCTGACAAAAATTTCCAGTCTTGTTATGCTCCCGGTTCTGGTTTTCCCAGTGATGATTTACTTCGGACAATGGGAAATCTTGATACCGCTGATTGTCACTGCACTGGTGATTTTCTTTGTTTCCGGCCTGGGAGAAGTCGCCAAAACGGTCTGGGGGACAATCTTCCTGCTGATTTATCTATTGGGTGCGCTGGTGTATTTTGTGGTAAATTCGCTGTTTGCGCCGTCTACAGTGACAACGCTGGTGTCAGACGGAGTTTCTCCGTCCGGGCTGTATCGTTATGAAGTTTCCAATACGATTGACAGCTCCAACGGAAGCACCAAAGTGATTGTTGAGCCGACAACACTCGATAAAACGTACTATAATCTGTTCTGGTTTAAAATCCGCGGTCTGTCTCATGATGTTGTTATTGAACGTCCTCTTCAGGAAGATGTGACTATCGAATGGGACACCAAATCCCGTGAGGACATCACCCAGGAGATTGAAGAAATTTCTGAAAAGATTGAAGTGACACTCAGTGACCAGCAAATGGATTTGCTTGGCCGGGATGCCTATCAGGTGACATTCAATAACGGACAATCCATGTCTCTTTCTCAGGGGGATTACCATAAGACAGTGATTGCACTCGGAGAACGGGAGCGGGAAGTCCTTGAGACTGACAAGGAAGAACTTCAGCTCGATGCCATGAGCGACAAGGCAAAAGAACGCCTGGGCATTACTGTGCAGGATTTCAAGACCGTAAAGCTTGCCGACCTCACCGAAGAAGACCTCACCAAGCTGGGAGTTCCGGAGCAGGGCGATGTCATGTACTATAACGGCAAAGTGGTTTTCCGCTACTATATCGCGATTTTAGAAGAATATTTCGATATTTCCAAACAAGATTTGAGCATCCTGTAACACTTTTCCATTCCGCAAAAAACCGCCCGGAAAATGATTTCCGGGCGGTGTGTTTCTGTTTCAGACAGTATGATAATATTTTTCGATTGTATAGCGATTCTTGTGACCGCGTTTCTTCTGATTCTTCGTCTTTTCCAGAAGCTGAAGATGATATTCTTTTTCAATATATTCGATAGACTGTAATAATCTGGCGCGTATTTTCTGCTGGCGGAACTGTCTGGAATTGCGGAACAGATATTCAATCGGCTTTCCGTTTTCATATTCCCTGTAAATCGGCCATGAATGATATGTAGGGAAGAGGGGATAGCTTCTTTCGCCCGCTGTCAGATAAAAGAGCAGTTCGCTGCCGCATTGGGTGCAAAATACTTTTGCATTTGCATTTTTTCTCATAGTAAATTCCTCCTGAGAATCTTTTGGATTGATTTATGAACAGAAACCATGTTTCTGATGCATACAAATTCCGTCTTCCAATGGTATTTTGTCTTTTATTCTGATTGATTTTTTGATGACAGCAGTTTCAGTTTCACCTTTCTTTGATAGAAAAATTAAAAAATAGCTTATTTCATTATACCATGGATTTTTTATTTTGTCAATAGTTTTTTTCATATTTTTTGTAAAAACCCCATGTGTTGAAAAAACAGCGTTTTACACAATTTTCAAAAAAGTTTTTTGCATATTTTATTGAAAATTATGCTGTTGTCTTGACATATCGGGATGCTTATGTTATAATAAAAAAGAAAAGATTTCGTTTCCGGCATCTTTCCGGGAGCGCAGTTACCCGAAAGGAGACAAACTATGGAAGAAAAAATTATAATTACCTGTGACAGCGGAATTGACATGAGTGAAAAACTGCTGAAGAAATATAACATCAGACTCCTGCCCCTGGTGATTCATATGGGCAATGAAGAATATCTGGATTTTGAAGAAGCCAAACCGGACGATATTCTCAAATTTCATGATGATACCGGACAGCTGGCATCTACCTCAGCCCCTACAGTTGAACATAGTTTCCGTTTTTTCACCCGTCTGGTGCATATGGGCTATACTGTCATTCATTTCAGCATGAGTTCGGGAATGTCATCCGCCTATGACAACGCCAAAACAGCGGCTGAAACTTTCGAGCGCGTTCATGTGATTGATACTCTGACCGCTTCAGCAGGCGGCACGCTCCTGGTGATTGCCGCGGCTGAAATGCTGGAAGAGGGCAAATCTTCCGAAGAAATCATCAAAAAATGCAAAGAACTCATTCCGCTGGTAGAAGTGCCGTTCATGGTGCATGATATGGAATTTCTCTACAAAGGCGGCAGAGCCTCTTTCCTGGCCAACTTCCTTGCAAATATCTTCAATCTGAAGCCGAGTCTGTATGTAGATAAAGACGGTCGTATCGTTGCCGGGAAAAAATATTCCGGAAAATTTGAGGCCATCGTTCCAAAAATGATTAATGACTATTTTGGAAACTCTTCCGTCATAAACAAAAAACGCCTGATTATCGCTCATACCGGGCTGAGTGATGAGTTCCTCCAAAGCTGTAAGAACGAAGTCAGCAAACATGTCGAATTCAAGGAAATTGAGATTCTCCATGCCGGATGCACGATTACTTCCCATCTGGGAGGCGGCGCACTGGTGTTTTCATGGGCAGATAATTAAGAAAATACAATCAGCCCCCGTCTTTCAGGACGGGGGCTTTTGTGATTTTTATTTTGTACGGAGTTCGGCTCCTAATTTCTTGCTGAGGACTTTTACAATCCCCTCGGCACAGGTTTCAATCTCACTCGAAGTGAGCGTTTTTTCCAGAGAACCAATGACAAGACGGACTGTCATGGACTTTTTGCCATCGGGAACCTGTTTTCCCTTGTATTCCTCTACGAATGAAACGGACTGCAATAAACTGCCCTGTTTTTTCTTGGAGAGAATCACGTCCCGGATTTCTTCCCACTTGATGGATGCATCAATCAGCATGGAGAGGTCATAATCCGTCAGAGGATATTCCGGAAGATGCGTGAATGCATTGGTTCTGGATGTGAACGGCTTCAGCAGTTCTTCATCAAGCTCGAATAAGAGAACAGCACTGGTCTTGATACCGCAGGAAAGAGAGGCTTTCTTTGAGAGAAGTGCGAAATCGCCGATTTTTTCCTCACCCCGGAATACATTCAGCCAGACGGAGGCATCTGCCCAGACAGGCCGTGTTTCCTGCCGGAATGTCAGGGCTTCCATATGGGTGTATCTTGCCATATTTTCCAGGACACCCTTTGCCTGGCGGAACAGGCTTTCGAGTTTTTTATAATCGCCCACGAATGCACCGCCGATATGCTTTCTCTGTTCGGGGAGGAGTTCTGTTTCATCATAACGGGAAGTGTAATTCCGGTCGAAGAAGACCCTTGCCGTTTCAAAAATAGAAAACTCACTGTAATAACGCAGATTTTCGGAAACTGCCTTAACGAGATTCGGGAGCAGTGATGCACGGATGAAATGCTCTGTCGGGGAGGGCGGTGTCGAAATTGCAAGCATTCCCTCTGTATCAGGCGCAATGGCTTTGAGATAGTCATCATTGACCCATGGATAGGTAAATACTTCCTGCATTCCGCACCGGAATGCAAGATACTCCTTGATACGGCGTTCCAAATCCAAATCAAGCTGATTAATAGCACCCGTGAATGCTGTCACGATTTTTTCTCCGTCAAAATTCTCATAGCCGTACATACGGGCGACTTCTTCCATAATATCATCTTTGATGGAAATGTCACCGGTAGAACGCCATGTCGGAGCGACAACATGCATGATATTATTTTCTTTGAATGTGACTTCAAATCCGAGACGGCCTAACAAATCGGTGAGAGTTTCTTCGGGGAATTTCTTGCCGAGCCGATGTTCCAGCCAATCCACGGGGACATCAATTTCTTTTCTGACGAGCTTTTCGGGATAATTATCAGAAAATGCCTTGATTTCAAGTTCCGGGTAGCTTTCCCTGAACAGCTGAATTGCCAGAGATAACGCCTGGTCACAGCGTTCCGGGTCAATGGCCTTTTCATAACGGGCAGAGGCTTCCGTCCGGTTCTCATACCGGAGGGCAGTTCTTCTGATGCCAGCGGCTTCAAAATTAGCGACTTCGAGAATGACTCTGTTTGTTTCCGGGAGAACGGAATCCTTTGCACCGCCCATGACACCAGCCAGTCCAACGGCACTTTCTGTATCAGCAATGACTAAATCATCCGATGTGAGTGTTAATTTCTTGTCATTCAGGAGGAGCAGTTCTTCCTGTTCCTGTGCATGTCTGACAACGATGTTGCCATTGATATGGTCAGCATCAAAGGCATGTGTCGGCTGACCGACTGCTAACATGACATAATTGGTAATATCCACAAGCGCATTGATGGGGCGCATACCGACTTTCCAGATTCTGTTCTGCATCTGATAGGGAGCAGTCTTGACGGAAAGTCCGGTAAGTTCCGCGCCGATATATCTGGGGCATCTCTCGAAGTCCTGAACATCGACTTTCATTTCCGGAATGCCGGAAGCATCAAATTTGGGAAATTCTTTGAGGGGCAGGCTGTAAAGAGCCGCGATTTCACGCGCAATGCCGTAATGTCCCCATAAATCCGGGCGGTTTGTCATAGATTTATTATCAATTTCCAGAATGACATCATTCAGGTCAAGTGCATCTGCAAGAGGTGTTCCGGCAGGAACATCAAATGCAGATAAATCTGTGATTTCTGATTCCGCATTTGCCGGGAACAAATCTGCAAGGCCAATCTCGGAAGAAGCGCAAATCATGCCGAAGCTCTCCACACCGCGGAGCTTTGCATTCTTGATGACAACGGGTTCTCCCTCACCATGCCAGCGGACAACGGCACCAGGGCAGGCAACAGCGACTTTCATTCCGGGTTCGAGATTTGAACCGCCGCAGACGATTTCTTTTATCTCACCATTGCCAATATCTGTTTTGCAGATACGGAGCTTATCGGCGTTGGGATGGGGGAGGACTTCGAGAATCACACCGACAATTAATTTATCAAAACTTTCAGCCAGATTTCTGACATCTTCCACTTCGACAGTGGACATTGTCAAATCATAGGCGAGTTTTTTCAAGTCCATGTCATCCGGAATGGCGACATAGTCTTTAATCCAGTTTAACGATAATTTCATGTTTTTGCCTCCTGATTATTTGAACTGCTGTAAGAATCTGAGGTCTGCACTGTGGAACAGACGGACATCATCCACGCCGTAGCGCATCATGACAAGGCGGTCAAGACCGATATTGACATAAAAGCCTGTATATTCATCAGGATTCAGACCAGCCGCGCGAAGGACATTGGGGTGAGGGGTTCCGCCGGGCATGATTTCAATCCAGCCGACATTTTTGCAGACACTGCATCCCTTTCCGCCGCAGACCAGACAGCCCATATCAATCTCGAAGCCCGGCTCCACGAACGGGAAAAAGCCGATTCTCATCCGGACAGGTACTTCCCGGCCGAAGACCTTGGACAGGACACTCTGAAGCATGATTTTTCCGGAAGCGAAGTCGATGTTTTTATCAACAATCAGAGCTTCATACTGGAAGAAAGCTCTTTCGTGGCGGGCATCAGTTGTTTCATTCCGGTACACTCTGCCCGGATAGACAAACCGATAGGGAGGCTGATGTGTCTGCATATAGCGCACACTTCCGCCTGTCAGATGGGGACGGAGACAGAGTTTTTCATTAGTAGAGCCTGTATCGTGATGTTCCAGCCAGTAAGTGTCCATGCTTTCACGCGCCGGATGATTTGGCGGAAAGTTCAGCTTATCGAAAGCATATAATTCGCTGGTGATGTCTTCTTCTTCATAGATTTCAAAACCCATTGAGCGGAATGCATCATTCAGGTCATAGCACATCTGCGTGATGGGGTGCAGTGCGCCGCCGGACGGCTGAATGCCGGGGACAGTGACATCGAAATCGGGGGAGATTTCTGAGGCTTTCAGCATGAGTTCTTCCCGTTTCTGTTCCATCAGGGCAGTCAGTTTGTCCTTGACTTCGTTAGCGGCCTGACCGACTTCACGCCGCTGGGCATCATCAAGTTTGCCCATGCCTTTCATGATTTCTTTCAGGGAGCCTTTTTTTCCGAAAAGGGAAGCTTTGACTTCCTGTAATTCTGTTTCGCTGGCAGATGCCGCAATTCTGGCCTCACCATCGTGAAGCAGGGCATCCAGTTGTTCTTTCAAGATAATTCCTCCTCTGGTGATATAAATAACTCAAAAAGCTTATTTATTATAGCATATTTTTTCCGTGCTGTCAAGGCCGGATTTTTCAATTCTGATTCTGGTTCTGAAGTTCTCTCCATGCGGCACGAATCCAGTCAGGAACACCGAAGTCATATTTCATTTCTTCCGGTTTGGCACTTCCGGCAAGGGAAATCATAGAAAGATATTGATATGTCTGCTCGGAGTCCTTAGTGAGTGCAATGAAGATTTCTTTGCTCAGATTATAGCGTTCAAACAACGGGCGGAACCGTTCTTCATAAACGGAAGTGCTGTTGATAAGACATAGTTTCTGTACCAACCGGAGCAGATTGTTCTGGATTTTATACACATGTTCTTTGGATTTCCCTGTTTTTCGGGCGATTTCTTCGAGGGAACTGCCGTTCATGCGCTGGCGGATAACATCAATATGCTGCTCTTTTTCCTGTGTGTTTTCTTCCAGGAATTCAAGAACTGTGGGATATTTCAGAATATAATAACCATCACGCGCCTGGTGAATGCGTTCACTGTCTATCATTTCCTGAATCATGTCAGACAGAATCTTTTTGCTCAGAGAAACAGGCATATCCTCCTGGAGCATTTCCATGGAAAGCCCTGACATCTGCCGATTGCGGAGCAAAGCGGTGATTTTCTGGTCAAGGAATAATTTCACATGCTGTTCCTGATACCAGTCCGCATAACAGGCCTCCCGTGTGCGGCTTTTGTCCTGATGTGCCGCACAGAGATATAATTTCAGTGCGCGGTGCTTCTGTTCCGGAACACCGATTTCTTTGAGTTCTTCCAGAAAATCAAGAAGAAAGCCTCTGACTTCTTTGGAAACGGCCTTTGGTTCAGGGGTAACAGCCTGACTCAGCATTTGCCGATAACTCCGGATTTCCTCAAGAGTTTTGGCATCAATCCGGGAGATATGTTCCAGTCTGTCCTCTCTTGCCAGGACAAGCTGTTTGGAATCACGGATATTGCTTCTTAACAGGCCATTCTTTGCCTTGACAGAAAGCGGCATTTCAGTGACGGGGATAATCTCTTCTTCAGCAAGCGTTTCTTCCATGACAGGGAGAAACAGTGCATTCTCGTCCGGCTCTTCCTCTTCTTCAGTAGCGGCGGCGGCTTCCTCCTCTTCTTCCCAGTCCGAAACGGAGGGAATTTCCGGCAGATAGGAAGCATCTTCATCGAGCAGGAGCATACTGTCATCAGCCGAACCCGGCATGGAAAGAAGGGTGTCCATCTCATCCAAATCCAGAACGGACGGCACCTGCGGAAGAATATCCTCGGCCGCTTCCGTCAGAGAATCGTGGTATTCTTCGAGATGTTCCGGCTTTTCAGGGATTTCAATAGCAGAAGATGCATTCTGATTTTTGGCTTCACCGAACATATTATAGAAAGAGGAAATTTCCGGAAGGTCTTCAAAGGTCGTCTCTGACTTTTCTGTTTCGGTTTCGGTCTGTTCAGCAAAAGACGGTATTTCCGGAATAGATTCGGCGGATGGTTCGGAAAAAAGTGTGAAATCCGGCATCACAGCGGGTTCTGTCGGTTCAAATTCCGTTTCATCCAGAAAAGAGGGAATGTCCGGGAGGTCATCCGTACCGGCGGCATGTTCCGCGGAAGAAGAAGGAACCTCTGGCAGGGAATCTCTGCGGAGCGGGTCTTCCGACAGGTCTTCGGCCAGTTTGGAAGCAGTTGAAATATCCAGCGTATCCAGACCCAGAAAAGAGGGAATATCCAGCACAGCCTCCGGCTCTGTGTCTGTTTCGTCTGCAAAGGGGAAGTCTTTCAGCGTTTCTGTCGGTTCCAGTGTGTCAATATCCGAAATAGACGGCACTATGGATAAGTCCACTCCTCCGCCGGCCTTCGCCTTCGCAGGGTTTACGGAGGCGGCATCTTGGTTTTTGTTTTTATTCATGATTTTCTCCTTTATGTGCTGTGTTCCATTTTGAGTGTACTGTGCTGTACGAACGTTACTCTTTTTCATTATAACATAAATTCAGGAATTAGTCAAGATTTTCGAGTCGATTTCAGAAACAAAAAAGCCGGATATGAAAATCCGGCTTTGATTCAGGCTGAATGCTGAATTCCCTTGCTGTTGTAGTACAGTCCGAAGAAAATGCCGCAAATACCGCCGAGAATATGGGTCATCTGTGAGACATTGTCTTTCACAGTCACACCGGCTAAAATTTCCTGACCGATGTAAATCACAGCCACCAGCAGCATTGTCAGGGGAATTTTCCCGGATTTGACAGACGTACAGGAACACAGGATAATCATCATAAAGGCAATGCCGCTGGCTCCGCGCAGACCGATGGCAGTATTCATCAGTGCAGTGACTGTCAGATTAGCGGCACCGCCCACGGCGGCCGTTATCAGCATCATGTACAGCAGGCGTTTGCTGCCGTATTTTTCTTCGAGCATGGGTCCGATAAGGGTAATCAGAAAAAAATTATTGACATAATGCGAAATATCCGAGTGTCCGAAGACATATGACAGCATTCTGACATACATCATCGGGTCGGAAAGGCTCGTCCGATAGCAGGTAAAGAACACATCTGTCAGATGGTTGTCCGTTGCGTAGCCGAACAGAAGTGTCATAAAACAGATACCTGTGTACCAGATAATTACAGGGGCATTGATTTCAATTTTCGGCAGTTTCATGCCTTATCAGATTTTGGAATAGCCGAAGCTGTTGACAATGGCATCTACTTTCGCGCCTTTTTTGCAGAGTTCGCACTCGGACGGGAGGGCGGTTCTGTATTCGGGCAAATCATCGAGAGAGAACACGCAGTCAATTTCCATGCCGTGATATTCTTTCAGTGCGCTGAAGATGGCTGCAACGCCGGTCAGCTTGCCGCTGTAGTACTGTAAGCATTCTACAGAGCGGTTGATAGATTTGCCTGTTGAAACAGAGGCCATCAGAATCAGGATGTTTTTATTATAGATGTATTTTTGCAGATTATCGCGGAAAATCATCTGATTATTCATATTGGTTTCGGGGGTGATAACGGTAATATCCAACCCGGCATTCATACTGCTCGATTCGCTGAGTTCGTGGGCAAGGAATGCGCCGATGACTTCTGTTCCCTCAAAGCACAGGATGGTATCAATCTGTTTGGAATGGGCATAGGCCTTGGCAAGCTCATGAGCGGCCTCACGGGCGGCGCGGTACTGGGTCTTGATAGTTGTCATGTCCACGAAATAATTGACGTGAGAATGGTTGGTAGCGAAATGTCCGGGAATCAGTCCGAGACGGACATTCTTGTTATCTTTTGCGGTAATATCAATCTGTCTTGTTTCCATAAATTCTCCTGTGAAGTGAAAGATTCACCTGCACAGGCCTCCTTTCTGGTGTAAAAAATAATAACAGCACCGGGCAGTTTTCGGTACTGTTATTATTATAACAAATTTTCATGCAAATGTCAATGATTTTTTGAAAAAATCATGCAAAATTATCAGTCAGGCCGACAATATATCTCATAATGGCAAGAGAATCCGTATGATTTACAACGCCATCCCCGTTGACATCGGCGGCTTTTGCCTGTGCATCTGTGAGCAAAATCTTGCCGAATATGGCCTTATTGACCGTAATGACATCAAAAACGTCAATTTTTGCATCTCCTGTAATGTCTCCGGCTGTATGTTCCGGTTCATCAAGTGCAACGAAAGGAATATGGTATTTTTCACAGGAATATTTTAATACTTCATTCGTATCATAGCCGTATACTGTGAAATTTCCGCAGTTGACGGCTTCCGGAAATGCAGGAATTGTATAAACATCTGTGAGAGAAGTCTGTGCATCCGCAGTTTTAATTTCTTCCCAGGTTTCAGCCTCGAAATGGATTTTGCATTTTTCTATTCCCTTGACATAAGTTTTGGGTTCATAGTAAGTAACGGATTTCAGAGCAGGAAGATTTTTCAGTCTCAATCCTCCCTCAGAAGAATAGCTCTCTACATGTTCTATGATGATTTCTTCCAGTTTTGGGCAGTTCTCAATATTGGGATTTGGTGTGCTGTCGTTTGTTGCCGGAGTATTCGCATTTTTAAGATGGATTGTTTTCAGGTTATCGCAATC
>Ga0326511_10001307_pt1 | contig 20822 bp, 11 predicted proteins | sample 0_2496_0518_D_FD_203701 | JGI IMG/M metagenome (GOLD analysis project Ga0326511, IMG submission 203701) | Bovine rumen microbial communities from UC Davis, California, United States - 0_2496_0518 | ecosystem: Host-associated > Mammals > Digestive system > Stomach > Rumen | place: USA... | reverse complement strand
AAATCAAGATGAATTCTGTTGTGGTATGATTGGTCAAACTCCAGTTGTTGTCAATACAGAAACTTCCAAGACCAGACAAGACAAAACAATCGTACAAACAATCGTTGATTTATTACCGGATGCATTACAATCTGAATTCTACAAAACAAAGCCAGGTAAGACAAGTATGTATGCTACCATTAAGATTGGTGGTACAGTCCCAATGGGTGTTGCAATTGCTGCGTGGGAAGGTATTTCATCATTATTAAAACAATCTGGTGTGGAATATCGGATTGTGGAACCACGATTCAAGGATCCCAATTACATTGTATATCCATTCAAAGATAAATCCATTGCTATTCGAAATACCATTTATGGACAATTGGTATTCAACGGATTCTATCGTTTAAATACAAAGGCATATAACTTTGCCGATTTTGATATTCCGATTATGGAATCGAATTCTATTTATGTCGATTTATTCAACCAACATTTCTTCTCTCAATATTCACAATTAACAACATTCATTACTTATTATAATTTCTTCATGGATGCGATTACCGCAGATGTTTGTCATCATTATAATATGCCAGATACATTGTGTGGATTATTATTGTATGCAACACATCTATTATGTGATAATACTTACACGAGCGAATTTAATTCTTCATTATATCGCATTCGTTGTTCGGAAATTATTCCTGCAATGATACATTATCATTTGGCGGTAGAAATGTCTAAGTACAACAATAAGGTTGGTTCTCGTTCGCGTAAATCCAAATTTCAATTCAATCCAAACTGTATCATTGGAGAATTAACCAATTTGGAAACATGCAACCAAATTTCTGCATTGAATCCGGTAATCGAACTGCATGCACGTGAGGTTGTTTCCACAAAAGGATTCCGTGGTATTAACAATACACGTTCTTACAATAAAGCGAGAAGAAGTTATAATGACTCCATGATTGGTAAGATCGCCATGGCTTCACCGAACTCTGCCAATGTTGGTATGCAACGACAATTAACCGCTGACCCTAAGATTGAATCTGTTCGTGGTTATACCTCAACAAATACTGTACAAGATACGGAATTTAATGATTTACAATTATCTTCTTTCTCTGAATTATTAACACCCGGAACAGTATCTCGAGATGATGCGATACGTACGGCAATCGCAACATCTCAAACAGGACATATTGTATCCACATCTGGTGCCGAACCAGCATTAATTTCAAATGGGGTTGATGAAATTGTTCCTGCGTATTTAACGGAGGAATTCTCAGTTATGGCAGAAGATGACGGTAAAGTATTGGAGATTGCAGATGGGTACATGATCGTCCAATATAAGAACCAAGAGAAACAAGCAGTTCCTGTGGGAGATAAGTTAGGATTTAACTCTGGTTCTGGTTTCTATGTGAATAACAAATTGGTTCCAAATTTCCAACCCGGTGAATCATTTAAAAAGAATGACATTTTGGCATATCATGGAAAATACTTTACAAAAGATTCCACGGGACAAGTTCGTATGAATATCGGTCCGATTGGTAAAGTGGCATTCTACGGTAACTATTTCACATATGAAGATGCCGGTGCGATGACAACAAGACTGTCCAAAAAAATGTCAACGACTGTTATCATGAAAGAAATCATCAAATTAGATGCCACAGAAGATGTGGATAAGATTGTACAAGTCGGTGATGAAATTGAAGTCGGAGATCCATTATTAACATTTGGCTTGGGTAATGTCGGTGATAAATCTGTCGACAACTTCTTGAAAGCATTTGGAGCAACTGCAGAAGATGATTCCTTTAAACGAATCAAAAAAGCAGATAATGCAGGTAAGGTTGTAGATGTTCGTATTTACACAAATAAGAGTTTGGATAAATTATCTCCATCTCTGTTTAAAATTGTATCCGAACACTTTAAGCAAAATCGTGCAAAGCGTAAGATCTTGGATAAGTATGATGGTACAAGTACTGTTTACAAATTGGGAACACTGTATGATCGTCCAACTGAACCATTGAAAACACCCTCCATCAAAGGTATCTATTGCGATGTCTTAGTAGAGATTTATATCGCACATGATGATGAAGTATCTGTTGGAGATAAGATTTCAGACTATTCCGCATGTAAACAAGTTATCTCAGAAATCATTCCTGATGGATTGGAACCATATTCTGAATTCCGTCCGGATGAACCAATCGACTTGTTCCAGGCACCAACGTCCGTGTTAAAACGTATGGTACCATCACTTGTGGTAAATGCTGCTGGTAATAAACTTTTGATTGAACTCAAAAGGGCTTGCAAGAAAATATGGGAAGAATAATAGAAATGGGGGCTGATAGCCCCCATTCACGAATCTGTAACTTTTATTGTAGGAGATGATGATATGAAAATAAATTACAACGACTGGTTTTATGAGTTTCACAAATACTTCACAGCATATGATACCAGTTGGGTAGATATCGGAAATCGTTATAAACGTTTACAAGAAACCCATTCTGAATTATTACAGCAACAACCATTCGGAATTATGGGTAACAAATATGGATTTGAAAAGCTAATGGAGCTATTGTCCAAATCCAATTATAGTTTCAAAGATGTAGATGATGCCATGGTAAAAACGTATGAACAAACATTACGTAGAGCCATGGGTAAGATGTTGGTGAATACACACGCTGTCATCTATCATGCGGATAATCTGAGTGATAAAAGTATTCATATGGAACGTGGATCCTCTTATTACATTGCAGATGTTCCATATGATCAATTGCACTTTGGAGAACGTGATGAATTCATTCGTCAAAAGTTAAACAAGATGCATGATTCTGTAAATCAACAATACATTCACGTGTCGGAATTTACCACAAATGCATATACGAAACTATTGGATTTTTCATTGATGTGTACCATCAATGGCAAAATCTGTAATGAATTCTATGTGGGATTCAATGATTATGGATTCCGTTTTAAGTTTGCATATGGTGGTTTGGGCAATGCGGAAGTCATCATTTATAAACTCGACCAAACAGATGTAACGGTAATGCAACTTTCCCCATCTGACATTAACGGAACCTATCTCAAGTTTGACACCGGTAAAATATCTGATGTATCCCAGAATTGCATTGTTGATATTTATATGGATGATTATGCCAAGCAAGTACAAGTTGTTCCAAACTTTGGTACGATTGATGAAAAGGGTGTACTATACATTCCTCATTTACAGACTGCCGTATTACGAATGTTGGAACGTTATCAGCCTACTGGTTTAACAATGATGATTTATCACACAAAATTCTTACATGAAATCAATGGTATTTTTCCCGCATTAAATTATATGAATTTCACACACAATCGTCCTGTTTATACGGATCTAAATAATCCTGTTGTGAATTTGGATGGAAATTCCATCGTTGCTTCCACACAGGATGCAACACCCTTTTATGATCCACCCATCTGTACCCCTCCAATCTGTATTGATCGAACATATGATTTACAGTTTGATGTATTGGTGAAATGTGTCAATCTGTATCAGTATATGGAAACACAACGTCAAACCATTTCCAAAGTAACAGAAGCATTATTGATGAAGGATTTTAAAACATATGAACAGTTCAAAACGAAAGTAATTGAGCCATTAAGGAATGTATACCAGTCTTTATATCCATATTATACAGCATATGTGAAAGGTGCATTGTTGACAAATCTGGTTTCTTCAGACTTGGTATCAGAATTCTCGGATTTCATGGAATCCATTGATCAATTAACATTCTACTCAAAAGATGATTGGGATAATAAATATGATTATCGTGATCTCATTCATCCAGCATTCTATGGAAGCGGATACCAGGCACTTATGGAAAGATTGTCGGATCCATATCGTGGTTGTAAATCATTACAAGTATTCAATAACATACAAGCTGATATTGATAATTTCTTATTAGAACAGGCATCTCCAGATCGATTCAATCGACCAATCGCAGAACAGTGTTTCATTTCATTGGCATATTCTAAAGACGACCAAGCATGGGTATTTGCATATCCCAATATTAAACGTTTCAAAGGAATCGAGAATACCTTCTATATCAATGACAATCTATATGAGGATGATATGTTCAAATTCTTCGTGTTATATACGGATACTTTCTATCCAAGTGCACAAGAAATTGATGATGCATTTACATTGACAGATGTATTGGATTATGATACCTTCATCACAGAGACAGAACGTTATCTGGGATTCATCAGATATTGGGATGTCGAAAATCAATTGATGAAATTGTCGAAGATCTTATATGGAACATATTCGGATGAAACCGTTGTGCAAGTCATGTCTGACATGTTACGTGGTAAGATTGATACAAAGGATTTGGTTCATACAGACTGGTCTCAGATACAATATGATCGTGCGAATATCACATCCGACCAGATTCATCAGTATACAGAATTTTCCGAAAGAGCACCGTTTGCATTGAATTACCTATTTTATACACTTTCTATATTGAATGATGGTGATGATAATTCACAAGCAATGTTCTATCATATCTTAACGAACGACAAGTTTGATGAAAGATATTTGGATTATAACATATCAAAAGCATTTGAAAATCAACCAACCATACCCATGAACTTTTCACGATTCCACACAAGTTTTGCGTCTGATTCGGAAACGTCAAATCCTTTGGATGATGGAAATGTGCATCTATATTATGGAATCCCAGGTATCAAGAGGGGACTGAATAATGTGGATAATAATGCATATACGTATGCATTTGAAGATTATACGCGAACAGACACAAAGTATATGTTAATTGATAACATGTCGATTGACAAAGAACATTGGCTCATGGGAACATCACCAGCCGATACAGTATTTTTTTATTATTATGAAACGCAATTGGCCAAGTTGTGTACAAAATATTTGAACTGTATTCACGATCTCATCAGTTATTTAGAAACCAATTACAAGACTGGTATAAACCATACATTCGTCATGGAATCTTCCAAAGAAGCATTGGAAAAGATTTATGATGCGTTAGTGGAATTCCAGAATACGACAGCAGCAAAACTGGATTTGTATGCACAAACCACATTGCATTCTTTCATTGAGAATGAGCCATTTTTGAAACATGGAACTACGAATGGTATTTTGGACAATTTGTTGGATGTGTATTTACAATTGCAATCTGATGATAAATGGAATTTCGGCACAACAAGGGTGTGGACAAATCCACTTTCCATTACACACAACCCATATCAAAACTTGTATCGGAGTATTGATTGGTGGCTGAAGTGTTTGAAGCACATGTATTATCGATATGGATTTAAAACAAATACCATTCGTCGTGTGCGAAATCTGTATTTATATTTCAAGAAATTCCATAAGCAGCAAAACATTTATCAATTCAAACAATTGCATTTGCATCTTGATCATGGGTATTTTTACAATCGTGATTCCATTGCAAATGCCGTTTCTGATTTGGATGATACGGATCAATCACCTGCACGTACGACATTTAAAGATCATCCATCCACAATGTATAAAAACTTGGATGATTTCCGCGATGGATTGTTAAATAATATAAATGATTTTGATCTTTATCAAGACATCTTAACATCCATTGAAGATGCGAAAAATGATTACATTGCAAACATGGAAGAACATGTGGCATATGTAATGAATGATCAGGTATTCGACATGTATGTGATTGATGAGATTCAAGAATATGATGATATAGAATTACCAGATGATCGAGATACCACAATTTCGATATGGAATGAACAGCCATCATACATGATGGTCACGTTAACGAGTTCTTCGGATGATAATCATCTATATCCCCCATCGAAAGAATCATCCGCATCAGGTATACGGAATTTATATTTCAATGTCGCATCTCAATATATTGATGGAAAATATGTTGTGAAAAAACATGGCGGCATCCGTAAGAATTGTGAATATGCATTCTTTAACGGAAATACATTGGAAAATTTAACATTTTCATTCTATCGGAAAGATGGAACCAAGATGGGAGATCATCATGGTCGTATCACATTCCATAGAATTAGTAATTCTGCACAATTATTACAATCGATGGAAATGTTATACCATACCACAAACACACATGTGGATTTACAAAACATTCATGAAGATATGCGTGTGAACAACAATGGATGTACTGTTGTATCCAAAGTGAACGGTTCCAATTATGAGATGTTATATGGCAATCGGTATCAACAATTACAGCATACTTCAGAAATGATTCTACAAAAGAGAACCATGTTACCGGGATCGATTGATCGTATCTATTTATCAAATCAAGATATCAATCGATTCATTCTCAGTGATATTGGTAGCTGTCCAACAACAGAATTATTTTTTAAACCATCACAAATTATGCATCCGGAGATCACAATGAGAGTTGATCCAGCAATCGGTTATGATGTTACATCTATCGGTGGTAAATACTTTGAAAATCAAAAGATTTATATCACAACAAATGATGAGTTACATTATACTTTCCCAGCTTATATCACAGCAATTGATCATTCCCAATCTCGGGGATTCGTGGAAGCACAAGTAGATCACCGTCATGCAAAATGGTTTTCCATTACAGATCCCACATTGATTCATCAGTATCTTACAACTAATATCTCATGTACAGTATTAGATGATAACATTTCCAACTTCTTGGATGAATTTTCCAATTCAGATTACAAGATGTACTATAATCCATCTTATGATCCAGAATTAGAATTCTACGATGAAGATTATCCCGATATGTTATCAGTACCAGGGGATCCTGTGTATGTTTACACACATGGGGATTATGTATATACTCGTGTGAATGGCATGTTCCACAGCACCATTCCAAATCCATATCCAGATGAAGCACATAAACATTATCGTTTCCATTTTATGGGATGGAATTGTTGGCATCATTATGAGAATGAATTGCCACATATGTGCGTGAAGTTAATGAATGTAAATCGTTCTTTATTAACAGATCCAGAATTGTATCCGATTTTAAGAGATGAACCAAATGATCATAATGTGGTGGATTTGGAAAAGCTCACATATCAAAAAATGATGGAGAAGTTAGAATTGAAGATTGCAACTGAGAAAGACAAGTTGCAAGAGTTTCACACACAATTGGATCAGACATCCACAGTAAGTAAACGTATCAAATTACAACGTCAAATTGAACAATCGGAATTGGATATAAAATCCATGGAAGATAAAGTTTCCAGATTAGCATCCTATTTGGATGAACCAGAGCATGCGACGACGTGGTATAATGTCACATCATATGAAGCTGCACAAACCTATATGACAAATGATCGAACCAGACTTCCCAGAACATATGAGTTTGATGTACGTGACATTCCCATGTCCAGTAAATTAGAAGTGTTGTTGTATAATTGGGACAAGAAGGAATGGATTAAACCATCATCATATACCGTCAAGACAGTCGCAGCTGACACGTACACCTATACCAATTTTGATGACACAGATGCATATGATGCTTATCGTGTACGCACATTCAATCGTGTATATATTGAAGGTATTAACAATGAAGATTTCCCTGAAGCAGACAGAATCTTCATTTATTTCGCATATCAAACAGCAGATGTATTTGATGAAATTACGTTGCATGATAAAACATGCAATGTTCGTTTCAAACCGATTCTGTCAACAAACAACAATATTCCAGATGATCCGGATGAAATCAAAACAGATGTGTATGATAAGTTATGTATTAGAAAGCATTTGGACTTGGAAGAAAACTACCATTATGACGAAACTGGAACATTGGAAGCACATGAATCCAGAGAAAATTGGGAAGCATATTTTCATGATAGCAAACCAGATTTAAATGATCTAAAAAATGCAATGGTATTTAAAATCAAACGGAATAGCTTACCACATCGAGGAGACCGACCATATACACCAAAACCAAGATTCTGTCATATGGATGTATGTCTCAAGGAGTATGGCAGTTATAGAATCACAATCCATGAAACAGCAAAAGAATATCATGTATTGGTAAAGAATCCATTGGTTGATACACACACGCCAATGCCATTGTATCAGAACACATATGTTGCAACAATCATACAGCCGATTGATAATTTCTTATCTGGTGAGGATATCAAGTTGATTTGTATCGACAATCGAAAATCTCAATATGATGGGAATGTATCGTCCATCATATTCCATGGAATTACTGATGTGGATGAAGATCAGAATCAAGTCATTCGAATTATTGATTCGAATGTAGACTCGGATCACAATAATTCATACACATGTACAGTGTTACATGATTCCGATTATGGTTGCATCGGTGGTCTCATCAATATTGATGTGTCAAAGGAAATGATCGAACCGAGATACATTACAAACGATGATGCATGGATTGAGATACCTTCTGAATATGTATTATATATGGAAATTCCAGATGAATTCGTTCTCATTCCAGATAATCCATATTGTGAACCATGCACATGTGACATCAATATCTCGGTAACATACAAAAAAGCATCCGATGATCAGATTACAAATGATGGCACATATATGATGAACCCTTTCGAGTATTACTATGATGCAATTAACAAACTTCGTTATCCCATCTCCAATATTCGTCATGAGCAATATGATAAGCGATTGACATATCATGATGGTGGTCCATATTTATCGGGATTTGATCGAGAATACAGACAAGTGGTTCGTTCTAATCATCTGCATGTATGTAGATATTGTTGTTACAATATTCCCAAGAATGGATTCATTGATGTAACTGGATATATTCCAACACCTCTATCCAGACGCAGATATGAGTTCTGGGTAAACGGTCGTCAGCTCAAAGGTGTTGAGAATCTGATTATCTTATCACCAACATCTTTCCAATTAATCAATTTAGTTTCTTTAAAGAATTTTGAATTAATTGAATTGGTAGATGATGTAAATGACACACTCTTATCAAATAAGAATAGTGTCTATATTGACTTGGAAGGAAATGTGTACACATCGTATCAACAAGCTTTCTTATCCAATCATGAATTAATCGGACAAGACATGCGATATGCATTTTATGGATATCCCAATCATACAAATCTTCAAGACATTAGTATGGGTTTCATTACAAATCCAAATAATGTGGATGTGGAACCAAATATCATGGATAGTTGGAATAACGGATACCTGAATGAAGAGGAGTATGACGATTATAATGAATATTATAATATCCCCAAAATCAATGGTGTCTCGATCTATCATCCCACGTCGGATGATTTGGGCATGAGAGAAATTCCAAATTATCAGATTCTCCCCTATTTTGATCAAGCATGGAAAAAAGAAATCTTGACGAATCCATTATTCCCCATGACACATTTTGACGGAAGTATGACAACAAACCAATTGTATGTATTACTTCACATCACCGAGAGTCTTGACAAGTTTACGATTCATACAACGGGGACATATACTAAGTTCTTCACACTATATGTTTCCAAGAGTCAAACAGCTTCTATTGCAGATGTAAACAATACAATTCAAATCATTCCATTTATTCATGTCGGAACAAGAGTGATCTTAGACAAAGATGTTCGTGGATATTGGATTCATGCAACTGTGGAAAATTATATACCACAAAAAATACAATAACAGAACAAAAAAGAACTCTCATTAATGAGAGTTCTTTTCTTCTTCGTCAGCAAGTGCACGGATATCATCCGGCACTGCATCAGCATCGATGATTTCTTCAGTGACAGTTGTGTTCGCAATTTTATCCAGGTCTGCAAGCGTCATTCTGTTTTTGCAGTTGTCAGCCATGATACGTGCGATATTGTTGAGACTGTTCTTCAGAGCTTCTGCTTCTGCAAGCATTGCCTCTGCTTCAGCTTCGATTTTTGCGGATTCTTCTTCCGGGTCCTCGGCATTGAGGATTCTATCCTCGACAGCTTTCTGTGCCTGATACATCTTGATGATCGTATCATCAAATGTAATCTCAACAGTTGTATCCTGCTCGAAATATAATGCTAATGTTTTCATAATAATTCCTCCTTAGGGAATATGCTTCACTTGGTAGAAGCCTACCAACATAAGATTATTTTCTTATGTCATATTAATTATATATGGATGAAAAGTTAAAATAATAGAAACACGTTCGGGGCCCATATGGGCCCCGCATCACAAAATAAGAAAGGAGAAAAAATATGCACAAAGTACATCACACAGATCCTTGCCTCATCTATGTAATGTCAATATGCAAAGTTATGAATAAGAATATGAAACCCTGTTATCGAATATGACTGTCCGTTTCACATTCGACTAATACATTGTCGGTAGTATACAAAAATAAATACAAAAAATATACAAGAAAAACACACCCCGAATGGAAGGATGTGTTTTCTCATCAGTGTCAACCAAGTGTCATATAACACTGGTTTCCACTGATTGGGTGCTCGAACATAACCCGAAGATTGGCACGGTCAACCTCGAGTGTGTTCTCATCGACACCCAGTTTTTCCAGAACCTTGAGACCATCCAGAAGTGCTCTCTGAGCAACTTCTGTTCTGGTCTCATTTGTCTCAGCAGTTGCAGTCACCAGAACGAATTTCTTGCCTGTCACGCAAGAAATTGCAACTGCAGTGTATGAAACAGAACCTTCGGCCAGTTGAACATGTTCGTTCTGCCAAGCCAGTTCTTCATACAAACTACCTGTGTACCGTCTGCCGATATTAACTGATAAATTCATCATAATCAATTCCTCCTTTCAAATTATTTTGATCTTGCGATCTTTGAATTGATTATTGTTTATCATATTAATTATATATAGATGCAAGATCAAAATAATAGAAAAAAATATACACGTTCCACACCCCCAATTGGGGGTGTGTAATTGTGTATCTTCAGAGGAGGTAAACTTTATGAACAGGGACATTATACAATGTCCCATCACCCGCATCCGCAGAGCAAGCCCGAATCTGCGAATTATTCATTTGTTCGGGTTGGCATTCTTCATTGCTTGCAAGATGCTTTGTTCCATTTGTACCGCACGAGCATCTTTGGTTTTCACCATATTAGACTGATACAACATCTGTTGCTGTTGATTCTGATTGCTCGAATACTTTAAGTCATTCAGGAATCCATCAATATCAGACTGTAAAGAGTGATTCAGGTTGCCTTCATTTGCTGCATTCAAATCATCCAACAAATCACCAGTCGTATATTGTTTACCATGAATGATATCATAATATTCAGAACCAGCACCATCTTTCATCCAATCGAATTCGACAGGAGCTCTCTTTTCTTCCATTTTACTTTGATGGAACCAGTTGTTGGATGGTAATGCAAATCGAGAGAATGTTCCATTTGCTACCTTGATAACGGTAGATATCGGAGTATCCATGCCACGTTGATGTGCAGCATACATCTGATTCCATTCGTTCTCACCTGTGATGGCAACTTCATACCGTTCTGCTTCCACGGGTAATTTCTTCTTTTTCTTCTTAGATTCATCATCCTTGGTAATCACAGTCGCAGTACCATTAATGATGGCTTTCAATGTTGCTGGGTCATCAATAATGGTTGTCCAGTTCAGATATAATTTCGGAAGCTGACAATATTCAAACTTAATATTTCCTTTATTAAATTCTTTAACAGCTTCCTCATATGTCATCCATGGGTAATCATGTTTCAATGAATATTGGATTGCTTCCATGATAATCTTGACCGCATTGACATAATCCGGCTGGTTATAATAACACTTCTGCAATCTATCCAGCTTCTGGAAGATTTCCTTCTTTTCCTCATCACCATATAATTCTTCATCTGTCTTGTGATAAGGCAAATTTGGATTGGGACGAACAATACTTGTTTCCATGTCTTTCCTGAGTTGCTCCTTTTCTTTTGGAGACAATTCAATGACTAACACATCTTTCTTCGTCGCTTCTCGTTTCTTTTGTTCCAGCTTTCGTTTCATCAACTCAGCATGGTTCTGTTTGAATTCTTCGATGTCATCCTCGTTGTCCATGATTTCTGATTCGAGTTCCATTTGATACATTTCCAAATCTGTTTTCAGTGCATCATCCATAATGACTGAAATCCCTTTGGATATCTTCTCCAGTATCTCACGTAACTCATCCTTGTCGTAGGTATAGATATACTCATTCTCATCCATAACTACATACCTCACTTTCATTATTTGTGTATTCCTTCAGTATTATATTATTACTTAATATAATTGACCTCCGGTCAATTTAATCATATACATGTGAAAAAAAGAAAAGTGAATGAATGATGTGATAATCCCCCGAAGGGGTTGAGACAGGAGCATATCACAGCTCCCATCTCTTGTCAAGCTCTTCCTGTGGAATAGTTCTGATAACTTCCGTCACAAAGAGCTGGCATTCGCATTTTCCTACTTCATTGAATTCCTGCATCATTTGGCACAACTCGTCAAATGTATATGTTGAAATCAATGAATCTGTAACAGTTTCACTTGGGATAGCGGCATCCACAAGTGTTTCTATCAGCATGACATCCAAATTCCATATCAGTGGCTGGATGTCCCAGGACATATCTTTGAATTCATCTCTAATAACTGTAAAGAATTGATGCAATGTATTTTCAGTACCGGCATAATTTTCAATCAGTGTTTTTGCACTAATTACAGTTGAATTCAATCCCTCTCTGATTTCATACGCGAATTCCTTCGTACAATTAACCAGAGATTCCCCTGTTAACATCATTGCAGCAGATGAGCTGAGGGTCTCAAGAACCCATGTCATGATATCATTATAGTCATCGAGATATTTACCCGGCGTGAATAATTTATCACCAATGATGATAGTCGGCTGTTTGTTAATATCATAATTGACTTTTACATCCGTTTTACCGACCAGAAACAGATGTTTGTTGTTTGTACGAGGAGTACAAACTTTAAGCATAGGCCCATAACAGTCGGTGATATATCGTGTACGGATACCCATATCATCAGAAAGTCTGTTCATTTTGAATTCATATGTTGTCATAAGTATTCCTCCTTCTGGAATCTGAACATATCGACCTCGGTATATATGCATTCAACCATAGGTTCTCATGACATGATATGTCAGATATAATAATATTGATATATTTCTATATCATATAAATGATATCTATATGAAAAGAAAGAATAATAGAATACCCGCCTTTCGGCGGGTTCATTTCATTATCATAACATAAAGGATTTCCTTGGCGGAGTAAATGTATACAATAAGAATCTATTACTTATATTCATATTCAATTCCCATAGTATACATTGTATATACTATGTATAATATTATATACTCTCCTCTTATCATCCCGTCAATATGTAGTAACAGTTTTTATTATAAAATATTATAAAGATATTAATAAATCCATATATACAGGTACTATATACACCAATCAAACCCAATCATAAATCTTTTAATATAGAATAGAGGTGAAGGATAAATATGTCACAATTAATTTATGATCAACAAGCATTAACACAGAACCAGATGTACAAATATGATATGTTTTTACATTCCAGATTAACACAGTATACTGGTGATGGTAGAATACTTGTCACATATTACAATATTAACGATCAACAAACCACCACATCATTGGGTATGGAGACACATTATCAGATACTTGGTGTGGATTCTCCATTAAGGTTTAACAAGATCAAACAGTTTGTATTACTGGGATTCTCACAATTACAACCACAAGAAGGACAAGCCTCACAAACCCAAGTTCGTAATTATGAAATCCAAGGTGAAGCTTTCATTATTCCTGGAACGATTATGCCAAAAGAGAATGACTTCTTTATTCTCAATAATCTACACATGAATCATTTGATGAGAGTGACACAAGTACAGCAAGATGGTTTAAACACCGACGGGTCATACAAAATCAGCTATGCTTTATACGCCACAAATCCAACTGATTTAGATCTTTTGGAGAAACAGGTTGTCAAAACATTGCAATTCGATATGCAAACAATTGGTGGTGAAGACCTCACACCAGTATTGGGAATTGAAGATTATGAATTACGATCTAAACTCATTAAGATGATTGATGATATGGTGGAAAATTACAATGCCAGATTTTATGATCGACAAAACAATTGTTACCTATTACATTTGAATGGACGATGTTTGTTTGATATGTGTGGAAATTATTTTATGGCACGAAATTCCGTCATGATTCGAGATAATGCCAACGGTAATATCGTTTTGAATCCAAATAAATGTCGAGATCCAAGATTGGAAGATCTATATCAAAAGTCTCCATATAAATGGATTGAACGAGATGCACCATTGTCTTATTTGGACACATTCAAATTTCACACGATGAAAGGAACATCGTATGTGGATTCTACATTCTACAACTACGGAACTGATGTGGATGTCATGATTCCAAATGATCCATGGTGTCAATCACCACGTTGTGAAAAGTATTTCCCTGATCGTGTGATTGAGATATTAGAGAATGAGCAAGATATTCGTCAATGTGATATCACCATGTGTCGAAAATGTTTGAAACGAGAAACATGCTTTGACAAATCTTATCAATTAAAACGATTTGATTATGTTTCTATTTTGCATGATTTCGTACATGGTAAATTAACATCTATTCGTAAATTATCCACCTACACAGGAAATCAATTGTTTGATAACACTTATCGACAAGAGATATTCTTGTGGACACCTATCATCATCTATATTCTTAAACGAGTATTAAAGATGCAAACTGAATAAGAAAGGAGTGATATGTGTGGTAGAAAAGATATTATACGAGATTGATCAAATAAATGATACATCATATGAATATCAAATGGAAATGTTTGATACCATGAATGCGTTATTTGAAAAAGAATACATGATGATGGAATATGCGACAGATCCAGAATTAACGATACAAGAAGCAGCTGCTGTAGCTGCTCCAAAAGAATCGTTTGGTAATAAGATTATTTCATTTTTGAAAAAGGTATTCGAAGCAATCAATCGTGCGATTTCAAAAATGGTAAATGCAATCGTTTCTCTTTTTTCCAAAAATAAAGGAAAGAAAACACCAAATACAATTGCATCACAAATTATTGGAACAGTGAAACCAACTGCTGCTCCTAAAGTTACAAACAATCCAAATATTAGCACAAGTGTGAAAAGCGGTGTCCGTACATTCACGATCAAGCTTCCAACGAACAAGAGATCCACGGTGAAAGTTCCACCACTTAACATCCCTCAATCTGATATCGAGGTTATTTTCCAAGGGGATAATCAGATCATCTTCCGGAGAGATGGTAGAGACAGCTGGGGCTCTCCAGTATTCCGAAACATTTCTGATGAAGATAGAAAGATGGTAAATAATGAACCAAAGAAAGCAAACTCCGTACAAAGTGCAGTTGTATCTTTGAAGTTGATCTGTAATCAACAAGACCAAGATCAATTCTTCAAGTATCTTGAACAAGTTGTGAACTCATTAAATATGTACAGTGGAAGTCGTAAATTGTCCAGTAATTCAAATTATCAGTTTAGAAAGGCAATGGATTCTCTTCATAGTATTTGTAAAGGTGGTACTTCCCGGATATCAAATCCAGATTCAAAGGAATTCAAAACTTCAATTAATGAAATCAAAGAATTCCAAAAAAGATTTGCAAGATTACATGAACAATTCTTGAAAGTATTCGATGCAGAAATCGATTTTAGTAAGAATACAGATATCGTTCGTGATTTAACGGATATCGGTGATGATTTGGCGATTCTTCAAATGAGTTTGAACACTGTTACGAATCAGATTGTACAACAACAATGTTTGCGTCCAAAATATTGGAAAACAATTCAAGATCCACGTTTGTTAGCTAAGTTTACAAAGGCATGTATTGATTCTGGTATTCCATATAAATTTATCATGTATAATGTATGGCTTGTTTCAGATGACGATTTGCATGGTGGTTTAAATGATTATGCCCCGGTATGGGGACAATCCAGAGGTGTATTCTTCCCCCTTAAGGACCAAGATATTATTTACAAAATTGCATTATCCGGGTGGGGGATTACTTCAAATAAAACGGAAGCTGATATCACAAAGATGCTTAGTAACACCGGTGATCCCAATGACATTAAAATCATACCAAAGGTATTAGATGCTTATGAGGAGTATACTTTATTGAAGATGGAACGAATCCGACCAGCAAGGGTTCCATCATCGTCATCTTCTTCATCTTCATCATCGGCAGTTTCCGTTAGTGTATCTGAACTCAGAGAAAGATTTGAACAAGCACTTGATAGATATAATCACAAGCATAACAAAAATGTTAGAATTGTGATTACAGATTTACATTCTGCAAATGTTGCATATGATGAAAAACGTAAAGGTCCGGTCATTGTTGACTATGGCTGGGGTGAGCGTTATAGATAAATTCATAATAAAATAAGAAAGGAAGAATGAGTTATGGCAACTTATCGAGATCTATTTTACAGAGAGCCTTATCCTCCGATGGGACCTCCATATGATCATAGACCAGATCCTATGACAAATTATTGTACGGGAATCAAACCCCTTCCACCTCCTCCATATCCATATATTGATCCTTGTGTGCAAGACACATATGGACATCATTGTTATCATGAAATGAAGGGATTCCCATTCCCACAAGAATTCCCAATCAACGGACCAATGCATGGTTCCGCATTCATGTTACTGAATTACAATCCATATCTGTATGATAATACACATGTGAAGTATGGTAATTTGCTGAATATGGCAGAATCTGTTGTAACACGAGTATCCAGAAGAACAGATCCTTCTTGTATTGATCTCTTTGGCACATTTGATCTCACCAAGGGAATCAAGAAGAATACCATCATGTCGGATTATCTATGTAAATGCATTTCCCAGAAAGCAGAAGAAATGCATAATTACTTCAATATTATCCAAGCTCCACTACTGTTCAGATTATACTTCTCCGTGTATGATGAACAGAATGCTGTTGTATATACGAATACTGCAACTGCAACAACACCTGACTTGTGTTTCCACTTTACCGATATCCGTGATTTCTATGTGGAATCCATGAAGTCTATCTTTATGACCAATATTCCAGCAATGGATTATTCTGGTATCTATAGATTGCATTTGGATAAACTGGAAGTATATGGTACGTGCATTAATACTTACGATCATATTGTCGATGCTAATCCATATTATGCATTCACGGATAATAATGAAAAGCTTGTATTGCAACATGATACCATTGGAAATGCATTGGCTGATCAATCTGTATTGATTACATCCACACCGATTGACCAATCCATTCCATTTCAAGCAAATCTGACAACAAGACTGAAGCTAAACTTTACTGCATTTATGTCCGATTTGATTGCGGTTCCCAACACAGCACCGGTATACAATGCAATGTATGAACCAACTGAGAATGTGGTTGCTGAATTGAAATCCACGGTGAATGCAATGCAAGAAACCATTACCACAATTCAAGCTGACATTCTCCAGATGAAAGATGCAATCAATGAACTCAGAACGGTTGTCAATACCAATATCCTCAATATCGAGAAGAATGCAAATGATATTGCAGAATTGAAAGTAACAGTTGCTTCTGATAATAATGAATTGGATCTCCGTCTCACATCTCTCGAAACACGTGTATCCAGATTGGAAGCAATTCCGTTGGCAACATTGTCTTATGCAAAGGATACTGAATTCGTTAAGGGCCAGCTTACATGGAACAAGTGGGGTCAATTGTATCAAGTAACCAAGGGCTTCAAGGCAAGTGGTAATATGACAACCGACATTTCACTGGGTTATCTCGTACCATTAGCTGTAGATGGTGACGTGGAAACACAATCTTTGGAAAATCGTATCCAGAACAATACAAATGCAATTGATGAGTTGATTGCATTAACAACAACGCATACATCTGATATTTCCACATTGAGAACAGATCTTACCACAGCACAAAGTGACATTACAACAATCCAGACCGACGTGGAAACAGCTACAACTAATGCTTCTACTGCATTGGAAACTGCAAATACAGCATCTTCTGCCGTGGAAACATTGAACACAACTGTTGATGGTTTGAATACAACAGTGACATCATTGAATACACAAGTGGGAACACTCGATAGTTCTATCACAGAAATTAATGAGAGACTAGATGAACTGGATGGTTCTATTGTGCATTATGTGACACAAGCAGAATACAATGCATTGGAAGATAAAACAGGCATTTATGTGATCACAGATGCTTCTAATCCATAATGAGGTGATACTATGGACATCTATAAAGATGGTGTAAAAGTAGATGTAACTGGTATTATCAACAACTCCGATGGCGTGGTCAATGACGTCATCGATGCTTGTTGTTTAATTAACAAGAAAATCTATGAAAAAGAAATTTCTGATGCGGGTTGGTCTTGGACAGATTATAGTCAAGAACACGAAGGTGAAATCATCGCAGATGATTTTGTCTTAGGAAAACAAAAAATCAATTCAAAACAATTACATGGTAGACCAGACTGCTCTGGTTTAACATGGATGATTGGACAGTTGATGGGTTATTACTATGGAGCTGTTGCAAGCCAAGTCTGCCATTCTGTCGAAAATCGAGACAATGATGGAAAAGCAGTCCGAATTATTACGAATGAATATGATCCAAATATATGGCTATACAAGGATAATGCGGAAGAAATATGGAATGAGAAATTGGAATTAACATCTGATTGGGAAGTTATTCTACCAGAGAATGGAAACACCTTTAAATCAGATGGTTCTGAACTGAAAATGGGAGACCTCATGTTTAATTCTCATCATATCCAAATATTTGGAACGGTTCAGAATGGACATTTGTATGTTTGGAACTGGGGTGATTCCACTCCCATTAAACGAACAAGAGATTCATGCATGCAAATATTAAATCAGAAATTAACTGGAAATGATCGTGTGCAAGCATTGATTGATCATGATGCATATGTTAGTGGAGATTCTCCATCTGCTTACAATTACGCACTTCGATTCAAAGGATTTACGAATTCCGAGATTATCAAATTCTACATGGCAGGAGAAGAAAAAGAAGGTAAATCGAGATGTACACAACCAACCATTCGATTGGATTTAATCAATTCTTCTGGTGATGGTATTAGTGCAACGCATCGATTCAATTCTTATAAAGATGCGGCATTGTTCTTGCGTGCAGAATTAGGAGCATATCCACCTGGTATGTCAACATATTATTATCATGCTAATCATTCTGTTAAAGAGACAACCATACCGCCAGCACATATGTATCATTTGACAATAGAAGATGGTGGTGACGTAATTGAAGTTCCTTTAGGGACATTTAGTAATCTTCATAATATCAAAACTGTGTCTATTACAGGATCTGGTGTATTGAAAATCGCCAAAGGTGGATTTGCCAATTGTAAATTCCTTGAATCAGTATCAATTGGTGATGATACAGAATGGATTGGGACACAATCATTTGTTGCATGTTATCGTTTAAAAACATTGAATTTGAAGAATGTGAAGATGATAGGTGGAGGTGCATTTGCATATACGCCGACCATGGAAACATTGACCATTCCCGATTCTGTATTATCGATGGGACCAGATGTATTCGGAGGACTAACACCATCGATCACTGAAGATCCAGCTCACGAGTATCTCAGACGATATATTTATCCTGACAAATTGAAGAATATTACAATCGGATCTGGGTTAAAGAAATTGCCGGTTGCATGCTTTACTTCCAGATATAATCTAGAATCGATCACAATACCATCCACAATTCAACATATTGGTGGTTGCGCTTTCCAATATTGTGAAAGTCTGTCTAATGTGAGTATCTCGGATGGTACACAAACAATTGGTAATGGTGCATTCGATGGATGTACATCTCTTTCAACAATCACATTCCCATCAACAATCGTTGATGTGGATCTTGATCCTCCAGAAACATATTATGATGAATATTCAGAATCTGATCATCAGTTATCTAATATTCCAATTTTCCGAGATTGTACAAATCTGACGACAATCAATTGTTATAATCATAACTTGACAAAGGGAGCACCGTGGGGTGCAACCAATGCAACTGTGAATTATTTATAAAACGCATAATATGGTGCGGGGGATATCCCCCGCACACTTTAATCTTTCATGAAAGAAGTTGATCACATGGCATCTGAATTTACCCCATCCAACGCAAATCGTCCTCTCACGTTCAATTTACCAGATAATGATCAAGTACAATTGATTCCGTGGGGATATGTTTTGGAACGTTTGCAAGCTAACTTGGGAACAACATTGGAATATTTATCATCCACAAATACGTATCTATCCAATATCGATGATAGATTGCAATATTGGATAGATCAACAAGAGCAAGGGAGCTGATCATATGGCAGTACAAGGAGATTCCGTATTTGAACAATTGGAATCAATTATCAAAACACAATCTGAATTGATTCAATCCATCTCAGAAAAACTACAACAGATTGAATCTATTGGTGGTGGAGGTGGTGGAGGTAATGCAACTATCTCTGATTATGAATCTAATAAAGATTATGAAAGAAATACATTAGTGGTTGATGTAAACACAGAAACAGTGTATCGTGTATTAAGAGCTTATAAATCCAAAACAGTAGAGCAGGATTGTATTGATGGAAATCTGAAACTCGTTGGATTTGAATCTCAAATTGTTACCTTTAATGGTAATCCAACACAATCTCAAATCAATGTGCTTCCGGAAGATGCACTTGTTGCGATTTATTCTGCTTCTGACGCACCATATCAACCAAATTCATTAGAATGA